>ERZ1034768.68-NODE-68-length-40701-cov-16.786842_pt1 | contig 40701 bp, 67 predicted proteins | sample MGYA00520691_ERZ1034768 | MGnify/ENA primary metagenome ERZ1034768 (study PRJEB33766, sample SAMN09781704) | gut metagenome | biome: gut microbiome | host: Homo sapiens | place: Madagascar | study: EMG produced TPA metagenomics assembly of the PRJNA485056 data set...
TCAGCTGATTAAGCAATTGCTGGGGGTCTTGCCCTCGCATCTGCTGCATAAACTGAGGAAATTGAGAAATCATCTGCATAGGATTAGGGATCATTCTTTTCGCCCTCCATCATTTTTTTGAGCTTTTCTTCCACCGCAGAAAGCCGCTGCTCAAATCCGGCGCTTACCGCTTCCTGCCCTGTGCTTGCGTCTCGGATTTTGTACTCGTAGGCTACCAGGGGCATAGGTCGCCCGTTCATGTCGGCCCGTTTTTCGTAAAATACCGGCTTGTTGCTGTCCCAAAGACGTACAAAGCCATTTGCGGCCACAAGGAATGACTCAGCCGCAGACTCAGACGATACCCAGATGCGGTCGTCTTGCGTCGCCTGAGCGGCTTGTACTGGTGCTGTAGGTTGCTGTATCGGCATCTGCATTGGTTGGCTATAGCCGCCTGGTGCCCCCTGGAAATAGCTCTGCGCCCCGTAGGGTGCGCTGTAAGGATAAGGATACGCCATTATTCACGCCTCCAAAAATAGATTGGGTTTTCGTCCATAGAGTTCCAAGTATCGTATAACACGCCGTCCTCCACGGTCACAACGTGGTTTTTCAGGGCCACAATGTAGGTTCCCGCCGGGTGTTCCCGGATAAAATCACCCACGGTGTAGCAGTCCGGGCATTCTTCTGGGATTGCCGCCCGCCGGAATCCATGCCGCCGGAGGACAGCGCCCCACACATTGTTTGCGCTGGGTAGATCGCACTGCTCCAGGCCCTCGTTAACTAACTCAATGTAGGATTGATACCAGTCAATCCCCAGGGCCTTTGCCACGGCCCGGACGGCGCAATCGCCCACTTTGGCAGCCCGTGGGTTTGGATTATATGGCCTGTATGCTCCCATAGGCACCGCCCCTTTCTGCCCATAGGATAACAAAAAAATCGGTAGAAAAACTCTCGTTTTCCTACCGATTTACAATCATATAGTTGTCAAAAAGCTGTCAGAAGTCGATATTGTGGGGGAGTACATAGCTATACTCCTGCACCGTCTCATAGGTTTTTCGCAGCTTTTTGATATGGCGATCTAACGTGGCAAGGGACATACCGTAAGCGTGGCACTGCTGTACACGGCTCCATCCGGCGGCTCGGGTACGGATGATGTTTTCTTCTAATGGCGTCAATATTGCCAAAGAACAGAACTCATCCAAAATGACCCGATTCCACGGGATTTTATCCACTTACCACATCAGTCCTCCTTGGGAAAATTGTAGCCCTGCGCCTGTTTGCTGTCAGACATTCCGGCGGTGGTGGGGTCGTTGACCACGCCCAGGACAACCAGCACGCCAAAAGCGGCGTTTACCACGGCAATCAGCTTGTTGCCGATGTCGCCCAGGTCCAAGGTGTAGCCGAACACGGCGGCCACGGCCTGGATCAGCAGCAGTACGGCAGGAATCACCGCAAGCCAAAAGTTCTTGTTTTTGAATCGTACAGTCCAGTTAATCATTTTGTTTCCCTCCTTAAATTAGTCCGGCTTGTGGAAATCTTCCAAATCCGCCAGCCGGTGGTTGATGACTTTGATCTGCTCCTCCACAACGGGCATCCGCCGGGCGAAGTTGTTGTGGGACCGGACCTCCCTGGTAAGCTCTGTGATCCGCTCCTCCATCACGGCGGTGGCTTTACTGTTTGCGATCAGCACCCCCACCAGGGAGATTCCGCCGCCGATGACGGCGGAGATTAAAGAGATAATAGCGTTGGACAAATGTAAATCCTCCTGTTATTTGTAAAACTGGCTCACATAGCCTCTATCCCACCGGCCCACGTGGCAGCCCCATTTGTACAGCCCCACCTCTCCGTCCGTCAGATGCCGCAGCACAACGGCCTTGAGCTTTCCTGGGTCGCTATAATGGAGGTCCACGGCGTCGGAAATGAGGTGTAGGGAGTTGGCCGCACCGCCAGCCTCAGCATTGTGGGCTTTACAGCGGTACCCAGAACCGTCTGCCGTGCCGATGCAAAGAGGCTCCCCCAGATCGTCCCGTATCTCCTGGGCCAGGTCCATGATACGCTTGCTGATGACGGACTCTGTACAGCATCCAATTCCTTGGCAGTGAATTTCACTCGCCATGAAATTTTTGGTCAGCCGCACTTCCACCCCTCTGGGAATGTGATAGCATCCATCCGCTCGCAGATATTTGGAAGCATCCTCAACAGGTGACGTTTTGTCAGCGGTCGGAATCTTGTCGGGAGGTTTGTATTCCCTCCCGTTTACCACAGCGTCCAGAAGCGCTTTGCAGGTCTGCGTCCCGGCCACGCCGTCCTTGGTCAGCCCTTCCGCCGCCTGGAACGCCCTCACAGCGTCCTCTGTGTTGGGGCCGTTGGCTCCGTCAATGGGGCCTGGATCGTAGCCCAGGTATTCCAAAAGGCACTGGATTTGTTTAATAGTCAATTTTTCTCACCTCCAATTGTCCCCCACCCCCTTTCGGGGGCAGGGCGCTTTGGGTTACTCCTGCACCAGCTCCTCACAGCCGGAATCGATCAGGATTTCTTTAACCTTCGCTTTCAGCAGCCGAGGGACCTGTGCGTAAGTTTTCTTTCCCAGCATGATCTGCTGTGCCCACAACATAGCCATCATTGTTTCTCCTCCTTTCCCAAAAAGTAATGAAAACAGCAGCTTACGCATAAACTGTCTCCGACATCTCCAGCAGACACTCCATGAGCATCTGGTTCTGGCTCTCCAATTCCTTGAGCCGTTCCCCCGTGGGGGTTGGGCTGGGCTGGGTCTCCTCCTCCGTGGCCCCAACCAGGCCCAGGAGGGCGGTTTTGGTATTATCCATTGGCGCTCACCTCCGAGAGTTTGGTGATATACTGGATTTTTGCGGGCACGTCGATAGCAAAGCCCTCATCCGCCTTGGGGTGGTGGAGGGTGATGGATCCGCCAGCCTCTACCGCAAAGGGGGCCAGAGAATCGCCCATTAGGGCGGTGATGTCGGTGGTGATGGGGGACACCGCATAATAGATGATAATCGGCGTTCCAGCAGCTGCCTGGGCGGCAAGATACGCTTTCCACTCGTCCAGTGTTTTTGGGGTGTATACTTCTATCAATCCAGCGCCACTAGCGGTGAATACATCTGCATCATAGCGGATGCTTTCTTTTGGAATCGGTGCACTGTATTGGTTAAGCACATATTCCAGGTACGGTTTTATTTGTAAATTTGTTAAATAATAAAACGATTCACCATCTTCTCTCCATCCTTCCGTCCCGTCCAACGTTATTTGGGCAACCCTCTGCACATACTGCCAGCCGTTTTCGGTCCGCTCCACCGTATTGGCCACGCTTCCAGCACTCCAGCCGTAGCCGGGGAGGGATTGGACAGCAGAGGGGATGGGGTAGGTAGTAAGGGCGTAGGGGGAATAATCCCGCCGAGAACCAACAGATACGATAAGCGCTACCACCGTATTGGAAAACGTTTGATCTGGACTTATAGTGTATTCCAAAAACACATCGGGGTAGTCTTTATCCGGCGTGAATGCTTGGGGATTATCATGGATAATGGTTCTGATGCCATCTTTCAATAGCATGATCCTTGTGGCTGATGGAATAAAGTAGGTTTTGCCTTTTTGCAGCTGGAGTCTGCCAACCTCAAAAAAGGGATATCCGGATGCTTTCCCGTTAATGGTTATCGTGCTATCCTGATTCCTTATTGCCGTTATTCCGCCTGAGGAATACGGGAAAGTGCCGCTTGGGCGAAGAATATTAGCGCCCATTACATCCACCTCATCCACCTCCGCACTCACCAGCTCTCCTTCGTTGTACTCCGGGTGGGCCGCCGCATACGCCTCGATCTGGGCAATGCGTGGGTCGCTGGTGTCCGTTGGCTCGTTGCCGGGGCCAAAAAGGAGGGTGAGGTCGATGCAAGTCAAATCTTCCGCCAATACCCGGCTATCCTCAGCGGAATTTGCGCCAATGTATTGGAAAACGATATTGGTCAGGTCGTTTTCACTGGTTCCCTCTGGCAGCGCCGTCCATGATGCAACAATAGCGCTCTTTCCGTTTTTCCTGATACTGGTGGTTTCAAGTCGGACATATTTATCCATCGTTGCATTCCAAAACCCTACGGTAGAAAAAGTGAAATCTGTTCCGTCAGATTCTGTCGCAACATCGGAGAAATAATATTTATGGTTGAGCCGGAAAGCGCTGGTTGGTATTTTAACATTGAGGAAATTCATAACCTCGCTTGCGGCGGTTTTGATGCTGGCCAGCTGATTCCACCCCACCGTCTTCCCCCCGACTGCCATCACCGCCCCGGCCTTGGCACCGCTGGGCACCTGCCTCTGATAGGCATCCTGGGTATCCGTCTCAAAATCCCATGTCTGCCCCTTGTTGAGCTCTGCTTGGAATTGGATGGCACGTTTCATTTTGGCAACATCTTTCTTGGTGGCCTCCAGATCATCCGCCAGCCCGCCGACAGATTCCGCCGCCTGCGCCGCCGAACCGGCGGATGCTTCCGCCGCTTTCTGGGCTTCCTGGGCGGCTTGCTTTGCTGCTTCTGCCGCAGCGTCGGCGGCGGTGGTGTCACCGGCGGGGCCAGCTTCACCCTGTGGCCCTTGGGGGCCGGGGTCGCCCTTGGGTCCGGCTGGGCCAGTCGCACCTTGGACACCTTGGGGGCCAACCGGGCCGGGCTCGCCTTGGATGCCCTGAGGGCCAACCGGGCCGGGCTCGCCTTGGATGCCCTGAGGGCCAACCGGGCCAGTTGGTCCAATAGGTCCAACGTCGCCTTTTTCGCCCTTTTCGCCCCGGAAATCCCCGGAGGCGATGCCGTCTTCCAGCTTTTGCAGCGTCTTGGCGGCATTATCAGCAGCGCTTTCCGCCCGGCCAGCGTCCCGGTTAACTTGCTGTAAAAATCCCGCCCAAGCCTCCGGGGCCTCGGTGGGGTCAGGGAGGCCGTCTTTAATGCGCACCATGTAGGTTTCGCTCTTGGCCACCTCGCCGTTGTCGCCATACCACCGGCATTCCAGCTTGCCCATCCCCGCAATGGCTGTGTCGGCAGTTTGCACCGTCCACACCAGGCTGCTACCGTCGTGCCGTGCGGATACAGGGTATGGCTGCTCCTCCTTAGGCCGCTTCAGCAGCACGGCGTAACTGCCGCCAGCAAACCCCGGGGCGGGAAGATTCACCTCGGTCACCAAGTTTTCTTTCAATTTTCCGATATTGATTACGCCATACCTGTCAGGGACGACACGATTTGCGGTTGTCATCCAATCACCACCCCATACTTTGCCAAAATGGCAATGATATCATCTGTAAGGACTTTTTTCAGTTGGCCGGGTGGTAGCTTGGCAAGGCTCGCCGCAATGGTGCGCATATCCTGCTCCCCATCTTCAGCGGCGCGAATCTCTACCAGCCGCTTTTTAGCTCCATTACTCCACTTCTGCATCCGGCTTCACCTCCAGGATGGTCAGCGCATTCTGCATATCTGCGCCCTCGGCTTTCATCTCTGCGATTTTCGCAAGGATCCTCTGCTTTCGTTCCTCGATGGTCATCACGTCACCCCCAACGCAGTTTCAATCTCGGACAGGGCGGCTTCATACTCAGCGTTCTGTGCGGTTACAGCTGCATACTGTGCCCGCTCATACTCCCGCTGGGCAGCGTCCAGCTCGTCCCAGGGCTTCCAGGGGGCGATCATCTCACCCTGGAAAATTGCGCCGTCAGAGCGCACCCAGGTAGAGCCGGATGGGACAAAACGGTAGCCCTCAATGTAGGCGTCGCACTTGTCGTCAAAGATGGTGGTCTCAATGGCTGTCAAGCCGGGACCAGAAATGGTATGGCATTTGTAGTCGGTGTCGATGTAGATTGTCATGCTGTCACCTCAAATATACGCTTTCAACATAAATAGAGCCACCACTCTTTTTCAAGGAAAACCCTACATACATATTCCCAGTCAACGAAGATATATCAATCTTCAGGGTACTCCTTTCGGTTCCAAAGGTTTGGCTTGCTGCGATAACAATTTCGTTTCGACTATCATTCAATTTTGGTGATAGCCCAGCTTGGTTAATAGATTTCGTGGAATAGCCAACAACCTCCATTGTGTTGTAATTAGTAACATCAACCGGGTTTTTCCATTGATATCCACGTGTGATAGCACTAGAGCCAGAAATAGTCATTTGGATATATGGGTCAGCATCTTTTCTAGACAGATATTCCTCATCCCTTACAGCCAAAATATTCCGATTGATATCGGCATACTCCTGCTGGGTGCGATCAAATACCATAATTCCTTCTTTTGCAAACTGATTCCACACAGCATTTACATAGACAAAACCATTTACGGATATCCATTTCCCCCCTGTGTACAGTTTAGCTGTGGATAAATATAGCACTATTGGGTTCTTTTTTCCCACATTGATCTCTACTCCAGTGTTTGCTGTTTTGAGCCAGATAAGCCCCTCAATCTGAGTATTTGGTTGAGTGGGAGAGAGAAAATACCCTGTGATGGGAATATCTGTATTAATCCATATGGTGTTTTCTCTGGGGTTCGTGGGCTGTGTGGTGCCGCCTACAACTTTCAGGTTTAGCCCGCCGCCGCCTCCACGGGCGTTTGTTGGTCCGATCATTTTTATCACCCCTTCCAGCAGATGATCGTCGAGATATCCACAGCTTCCTCCGGCTGTGACCCGGCATAGATGTAGATACCGCCGTTGTAGCTTTCTGCCACAGGCGCAAAGTCTGTATTTGTGGCGGACTTTACACTGTACACCACCTCCGGAATCATTGAGGCATTCACCCCGTCCAGGGCCACGGCGGCCCGATAGGGGAAACCTTCCGCGTCGTAGGTGCTGTTTTCCAAAAATGCGGATGCGGGTACGGTGGTGTTTTTAAACAGCAGCTTTTTCAACTCAACGGCGGTACCCCCTTGCAGGTCCTCCAACTGCTGCTGGATGGAGGATAACAGGCCCTCAAACTGCTGTTGCATCACGCTGGTATCAACCTTCACTTGTTCCGTCACCAGGCCGCAGACGGACGGGTTCAGCCGCTCGTCTGTGATATCAGCGGCGGTGATGCTGGTAGCGCCTGCCTTGATGCTCACCCTTGCCAAACTCAGCTGCCGCAAAGCGTCGCTGTTGGTCAGTGCAGGGGGGACGGCGGTAATGGCGGATGTACCCGCAAGTACCTTGATTTCCGGCAGGTCGGCATATCCGGTGGTTTTCCAATCTACGACGATCCGGTCTATCCGGTCCAGGGCGGAATCAGCAGGTGACAGGCTCAGTTTTATGGGGTTGCCGCTGTCCTTCTGGGTACTGTTCCACCAAACCACGCCGTCTCCATCCGCATTGGTGATCCAGCCCACGCCGTCGGTAACGCTTACAACCATCCCCCCGGCGGACTTCACAGCGGCATTATTCTCCGCCCCAAATACGCCTGAGGTCCGCCCATGCAGCCAGCGCATCACGTCCTGCGCACCCTGGTATTCGTCTTTGTTGTTTGGGAAACTCTTAATTTCCATTTCTTAAAATCACCTCGTCAATCGCCGTCAAAGTCGGCTCACCCAGCACAATGCTGGTTGTTTCGCCGTTGCTGTCCAGGTTGTAGGAATATCCGGTCACCTGTGCCTGGAAGGATACGCCAAACCGGTTGGAAACGCAGGAAACCGTGTCGCCAATGTCGTACCGCACACCAAATTCCTCCGGGTCGATGGTCACCGTGAAACTGGTACGTTTCAGATACTTGCCCAGGGCCAACGCCGCCTGTTCCTCGGCCCGCTTCATAACGGCTTTTCGTGGTTCATTCTGCTCCGCAATCACAGATGTGCCGATCCACACCTCCCGCCGGTCGTCACCTTTGGCTGTACCAACCTGGGTTTTGTAGGTTATATCGTTGTGCTTGTACTCTATCCATGCGTAGTTTTTAAAGGTAGAATCGTCCTCGTTGATAACCAGATCCGTACAGGTACCTTGTTCCTCAACAAAAGCAACGGCATGAATTCCATCGGTGCGGTCTGTGCCCTTGAATATCTCAAAGGTCCACCGCAGCTTTTCAGTGTCCCACAGCATCCGCCGCCCAAGCTTTCCGTAGGCCAAAACCTCCGTCACCCGGTCCAGCAGCTGGCCGCCGTTGATAACGCTTTCATCTTCGTCCTCGGTCTCCGGGTCGTCCTTCTGGAAGGTCTCCGTCAACCCTTTCACCGGGGCTAAGTCGATGCGGCTCAGGCCACGGAGATTCTTGGTGATCAGGTCGTATGTGTCGGCCTCAATGGTGACGATTTGTCTCTTTTCCGCCACAACCCGCTTGTTCAAAAGCCAATCGGCGGTGTATCCGTTGGCGGTTATTAGCCGCTTTGTGGTGTCGCTCTTTACGTTTACCAGGATATATGTGGTCCCCCGGTCCGTGTTATACACGATATTTCCGGGCTTTAAGGCGGTAATAGCGTAGTCGTCCAGCGCAACAACGATGGAGATTTTACCCACATCGTTATAGTTCTCGCTCATGGTGATAGCGGTAGCGGCATACAGGCCATATCTGGTGGACAGGTCCGCAGGGTAGATTTCCAGACTCATAGCACAACTCCCGTTTTCTCAATGGCGTAGTCGATAGATACGCTCAGATTATTTTTCCCGCTGTCCGCTTCTGGTTTGATGACATTGTCGCCAACTCTCAGCCGGTAGAACTTGGATTTGATGTCCAAAGCGCCACGGCACTCTCCATCCGCAGAGGATGTGACATATACCCGGTCGTGGGTGATTTCCACCACAAGCCGCTCACCGGCTACCATGCTCTTTTTCACCAACAGGTAGTTGTTGGTCTTGGCATCGATAATTTTCGGGTTTGTGACAGCGTCCAGGGCCGTGAAGGTAACCGTAAACGGAACTTCCAGCTGCCCGGAATTGTGGATGGTGATGAACTGCCGTGTAACCACCTCGCCAAACCGGTAAGGCCTGCTGATATTCCACGGGAATTTAAACCGCTTCTCTACGCCGCTCAGGGCGGCATAGGCATTCTCACCCTTCATCCAGTAGGGATATGGGGCCAGGAGCGCAAACTGGAATTTCGCCTGCCGGGGCTTGGCTTCGATGGTGGGTGTGCCGGTAGGGTGGACCTCCAGGTAGTAGTCATCACAAAAGAGCTTTCCGCCCAGGTCAGGCCGGACAACCTCCATAAGCCGCTCCTTTTTCTCTGGCTGGCTGTCTCCAACGATAATGCCGGAAATGGTCACCGGGCGGCTGTCCACATTGGCAGACCGGATGGTAGTCCCGGTCTGCCCGATGCCCTGAGCCTCGCTGATGGTAACGCTTACGGTATCAATGCCCACAGGCTTGCTGATGAGGTAGCCCCCATCATAGGTAAGGGTAATGGCTTCGCCGTCGTCATTTTTATAAACAAATGTTTTTAAAAGATTGTTGAGTGCCATTACAGTGCCCACCTCGCTTGCTCAAACATGGCCTGTGTTGCCGCCGCCAGCTGGATAGGAGTCTGTGGCACGGACTGGATATTCTGCACAATGGTGATTCCCTGATTGTTGCCACGCCCCCGGCCTCTGCGCCAGTCTTCTGCCTCAGGGGCGTTCAGAATTGCTTCGCCTCGGTGTAGGATAGCGGGCATCCCGTTGTAGGGGACGTAGTCCAGGCCGATGGCACTGCCTCTGCCGCCGGTCATCACAACCTCAGCTGTGAGGGTAGTGTGTAAGTCTCCGATTGCTGCCTGTAGGGCGCTGGTCATCTGAGCGCCAAGGTCTCCCATCGTATCCATAATGCCGCCTTTGCTGCTGTCCAACCCGGCAATGAAGGAGGAAATCGTAGCATTAGCGGCTTCCATTGCTTCACCGGACTTGTCCAACCCTTGGATGGTCTCTGCATACTGCTCCGATATGGCCTTCATTTTCTCGGCAAACTGGCCGTCCATGTCGGTAAAGTTTTCCGCAACAGCGCTTTGGGATTCTTTTACGCCATCTTGCAAGCCTAAAAGATCGGTTAGAATCCCTTGCCCTTCTTTTGTGGTTGCTCCACCTACCGCTTTCAGCTGCTCCACAATGGCCGCTGCATAGGCAGAACCGTCCGCACCATAGGCCTGCAAAGCGTCGCCAAGGCTTCCCAAACCATTATCCGCCAGATATTGCAGGTTGTCCGCATACTGGGTGTTAAAATCGATTTGGGACTGCATATTGGCCTTGATTTGATCAAAAGTTGTGGTTACTTTTGTCCCTGCCTGATCAAACGGCCCAAACCAGCCCTCAACATTGGATAGTGTGGCCTCATAGGTCGCCTGGTACTGTTCCAGCAGGGCAGTAGCGGCGGTGGTGTATTGCTCGGTAGCCGCCTGCATTACATTTGCTGGCTCTGCCGCTGCTGCCGCTGCTTCCTGCTGGGCCTGATAAAATTCCTGGTACTTGGCCATTGCGGCATCGTACTGAACTTGCAGCTGCTCGATCTCCGGCGTGGTGTTTGCCATAGCCTGCCCAGATTCGGCATAGGACTTTTTGGAGGCTTCAAATTCCTTCTTTGCGTCTCCTAAGGCCGTGCCAAGCCGGATTACAGCGTCGTGGGCTTCCTCCATTGTTTGGGTTTGGCTGTCAACCGCATCCGTTAGCTGCTTCGATGGCTCGGCCACATTCGATATACCTGTTGCAACCGAATCAACCACAAAAGCAACGCCGGAAAGCGTCCCGCCGACAACAGCCCCCAGAGTCGTTACCAAGGCCTCGATAACCGGCATACACTTTTCCACGCTGTCCAGCAGCGTTCCGAACGCCGGGGCAAGCTCCTCGCCCACAGACTCTTTCAGGATGCTAAAGCGGTTTTGCAGCTTTGTTGTTTTCTCAGCAACGGTATCCGCCATTGTGGTATAGGCCGCTTGCGTTGCTCCGGCGGAGTCTCCCATTGCGGCGGTGCTTGCCGCCAGATCATCCAGGTTGGCGTAAAGGGTATTCGCCGCCTTTGCCGCCTCCTGGGAGCTAAACATATCGCCCAGGGTAATGCCGGTTCGGTCTGCTTCCTTTTGCAGGATCGTCAGCACGTCCCCCAGGGACTTCCCGGAGGCCATAAGATCAGAAAACGACTGTCCGGTTTTTTCCTTCAAAACGGTGGAGGCGACAGAACCATTTTTTCCCAGCTCGTTCAGCATACCGTTCAGGTATGTGGTGGATTCCGCCGTTGCAATACCGTTTTTCGTCATCACGGCATAGGTGCCGCACAGAGCGTCCAGGTTGACGTTAAAGGACCGGGCCGTGGGAATGACCTTACCCATTGCGCTGGCCAACTCTCCAACGGTGGTTTTGCCTAGATTTTGAGTTGTAATCAGCTTGTCGGAAATGCTGGTTGCGGCGCTTGCGTCCAGGCCATAGGCGTTGATTGCCGTGGTCAGCACATCCACCGCCGTTGCGGCATCCGTAAAACCGCCTTTAGCCAGTTTGATGGCGTTGTGGGTAAACTCCACAGCGCTGCCCTGGTCCACAGAAGCGGAGATGGCGGAATACGTGGCCTCAGCGTAATCCTCAATGGATACGCCGGTATCAATGGCGGCCTGCTTGATATCATCAAAGTACGCTGCCATATCCGTTCCGCCGGAAAGCAGTGTTTTTACCTTGGCAAAGGAGCTTTCCGCAGAAGCGGCCATATTCACCGATTCTTTGCCAAAGTCAAATATGGCGGTTGCCGCCTGTTTGATAAGCTGGGCTTTTGTAAACTTCGGGATCAGATCATCCAGCACGCTCCCAAACTGCTGGGAGGACTGCCCCGCCTGGTCCATGGTCCCAGGGATATCCTGCATGGTAGCGTCAAAGGAATCTGCCGCCGCCTGGGCTTCCTGCAATGCCTTTTGGTTGGTATCCAGGTTCCCGGATAGCTCCTCAATTTTTTCTGCGGCCTTTTGCGTTTTTTCATCTCCCGCACCAAGCGTAAGATACAGGTCGGCATAGTCTTGCTTCAATTTTGCCAGCCTGATTTTTTGCTGACCTACGGTGTTTGCCAACTTGTCGGATTCTTTGCCAAACTTTTCAAACGCTCCACCGGCTTTTTCTGCGCCCTTTGCCACATCGTTCATGGCCTGGTCGCTGGTGCTGCTGATTTTTTTCAGTCCCGCCGATGCGTTATCCTGGATGATAACGGCAATGGCTAAATCTAAAAGGTCTATGTGCCGTCACCTCCCATCTTTTCCAGCTTTTTGCCAAGGTCTGCGATAATCTCTTCCCCGGTCCGGGTCTCTTCTGGATGAGGCTCCACAAGATCGATATATCGATACCCCATGTATTTCCCGCCGAATGCCCGTGCCACTGTCTCCGTAACGGTAAGGATAGCGTCGGACATATACACCCGGTAGGACTGTTCTTCTTCAAACCGTTCGGCACTGATGAGCATTAGCCGCAACACAACAGGGAAAGAGAGACTATACCGCAACTCCGGCTCTACCGCATGGTAGGCCGGATAGTATCCCTTTAGGCCAAAGCGGAAAGCGAAACGAAAAAACTCATCACATCATCCCGGCTCAAAACCTTGTTGAAGGTAATGATAGCGTTGGGGGCCTTTTCACCCTCTTCTACCAGCCAGAAAGCATCCGAAACCACACTGGCCTCTTCGGGGTGTTCCACACAGGCCTTTTTCGCCAGGTCCATCAGCTTGCGCTTGGCAAACTCCTTCTTGGATTCGCCGTCCTGGGCGGTCAGCGGTTCGCTGGTCTTTGCCACCGCCTTGAAAGCATCAACCTTTTCCACAAGGGCGAAGGTAAGAGGCAGCAGTTCCTTATTGGGCAGGTCGAAAATAAACTTAGCCATATTGTCCTCCTTAGGCGGCGGTGATATCCTGATTGACGTAGAACTCCATCGGGCACTCCGTCACATTGCTGATAGAGGCGTGCCCCTGCAGCTCAACACTCAGCTGGCCCTTTCCGTTTTTGGTGGTCTGCAACGAGAAACCGCCGGAAGAAAGCACATTTTTCAGGCACACCGCAGCCATTCCCTTGTCGCCCATGTCGCCAACCCACCAGATGTTGTCGGTAAAGTCAGTCAGTTCCAGAGAATCCTTGGGCACGATTTTGTTCCCGGTCACGGTAGCAGGGCCGATAGCCAGCTTCACGCCGTCGGCGGTCATCGTAACAGCGGTAAAGCTCATCTTGCATTCCCAGCCGTTCAGCTGTTTCAGCTCTTTGGTGTTGTTGGGGACATTGTCGATGTCCTCGCCGTCATCGGTATAGGTGGCCACACAGCTGGCCTGTACGCCGCCGGTGGTTGCAAACAGAATATCGGTATCCTGGGGTTTGGCAGGCTTATCAGGATTGAAGGTTTTCAGGATCATGCCAGCGCCCCTGGGGATGCTCTTAAATGCGTCAGCCGCAATCTGAGTAAAAATTTTCGGCAATTTCATATCCTCCTTATGTAAAATATTCGGCGGTGATATTCAGCACACGCCGCTTGATGGTGTTTTCCTCGTCCGGCACGGCCCGCATGAATGGAGCACCACGCATGAGCCAGATGTACCCGCCGTCCACATCTACGGTACATCCGCCTCGGCCTATTGCCTTTCCGATTTCCGCACCCTTTGCGGTTGGGATTGTCTCGGCTTCCGTCTTGTACCAGATGTTTACGGTCAGATTTACGGGCATCTCCCCGAAAATCGCCGTTGCGAACGAGTATGTCATATATGGCATTCCCTGCCCGTCCGGAACAGATGTCTCCGGGAAGGCAGGAATACCAAAGCTATTGAAAAAATGATGGAGGGCCTTGTCCGCCGTCATTGCGTCAGCTCCCATCTCTCCGCCGTCACCTGGCACATATCCAGGGTGCCAGCATTGGGGGACTGCTTATCAGCCCCATTGCTGGTTGCCCGGAAAATCGTGCCGTCGGACAAACGTTTGAAAACGTCATGGAATTCCAAAACGGTGCTCCGCCTGGTGGTCACGGTGTAAACGGAGGTAACACCCTCTTTTTCAGCCACTCTGGCCTGTAGGGACTGGTCCAGGACGATATTAGCGTCAAACTCCGCCCCTTCCGTCCATTCCGTGATCCAGCCGCCCGCCCCATCAGGAGTGCGTTTCTTCTCCATCAGGACGCATTTATATTTCAAAAAATTGTCCAGTAGACTCATAGCTTCCTCCATGTCCGCAGGCGGGGAGCGAAGACCGTTTTCCAGCTCACTGGTTCACCTGTGCCGGTGCTTCCGCTCGCTTTGGTGTAGGAATACCCCCCGAAAGATTCGGACTGATACGGGCTTTCAAGCGTCTCAGCGTTCTTCGATTGCCAAGCGCTAATTTCATCCGCCAGGGCCAGCAGCTCCGGCGGGATGCGGCACTCGGTCACATACCCGGTCAAGGTTTCGCCTCGCAGGTCCCAGTTCCCGTACACATGGAGTCCATCATTCCGGCGGCTCCCCTCAATCAGGTAGAAGTCCCCGTCTTCCAAACCGGGGAAGGTGATGTGCCCGTCCTTGATAGGTTCATCCGCACAGGTCCACCGGTCGCCTGGAAAAAAGTTGCGGAGGTATCGCAGGATTTCATAGAGGCTTACCGCCGATTCGGGTTTCTGTTCCATTCCGCTTTCTCCTTCCTTGGCTACTGGCCCTTCACGGCGGCCAGAATATCCGCTTTGTTCATTGCGGCACTGACTCCGGCAATGCCGTTTTCCTTGGCGTATTCCAAAAGCTGGGCTTTCGTCATGCCGTCAAAGTCCACGGCTGCCGGTGCGGTGCTGTCATCTGTCAGAGCCGCTTTTAACCCCCCGGCGTAACGGTGGCAACTGCAATGCCGTCCAGGTATTCAGCCCACAGCTTCATGCCCATAATGGCGTACATATCGCCTGTAGCACGGCTGTAGTCACCCTCGACATGCACACCAATCAGGTTGGTTTCACCCTTCACGGTGTAGTTCAGACCCAGCTTTGCGAAGTCGCTGTCGCTCGGATCAACGTAGTACAGGTCAATGTTTTCCACGGGGGTAGCAATGACCTTACCGGCGGCAACATACTTGTCGGGCAGCAGGAACAGGGTGCTGTAGCCCAGGAAGTTCTGGACATAGGTCAGGCCAAACATGGTCTGGGTGGTAATTTCCTTATCGCCCAGATAGTCGTAGAAATCCATGATGTTTGCAAATCCTACGACCTCGGTCACGTCCTTGTCCATGCCCATGAACTTTGCCAGCACTTTTCCCTTTGCCTGTGCAAGTGCCTGCTGCCAGGTCTTGGGGGTCAGCTCTAGGGAACCGGTAGCCAGGAAGGTGTAGAAGTCGCCCAGAATCTTGTTCTGAAGGGCAACCAGGAAAGCGTCATCCGTCTTTTCCACGGCAACCTCTGCGCCGTACTTGGCAACGCTTTCGATGGTTACGCTCTTTGCGTACTTGGATACCTCAATGTCGCCATAGGCAACAGGGGCAACCTTCATTTTGGTGAAAGGAATCTCGTCGCCTTCCGCCACGGTGGAACCGCCCTTCAGACCGCCATCCACCTCAGCCTTATAGGATACCAGCTTAGTGCCGGGGGCTTTGCGGATAGGCCGCATAATGCCCAGGATCGTGCGCAGTGCATCCCAGTTGTCGTTGAACCGGGTCACGAAATCCACCTCACGGGCGGTAGTCGTGTACTGCGCAGTTGTAGTTACGTTCGTTTTTGCTGCCATTTCAACAGCTCCTTTCGATTTTATTCATTTTCGCTTGCTAAGCTCTGTGCAAGCGCAGCCTGTCGCTCTGCGGTAGACAGCAGGTACCGGCCTTTATCATCTTTCTTGTAGATTTCAGCCCGGCTTTTTACTCCATCCGTGGTATCGGGCGGTGTCTGGGTCTGTGTTCCGTTCTTTTTGACTTTCCCAACCAGCCCCTTGTAATCGCCGGAAAGCAGTCCGTCCAGAGCAGCGGTGTCCTTGATGGTTTCTCCATCCAGCGTCAGGCCGTCAATTTCAGCCTTTGCGCCCCGGATCACCAGAGCCATGCTCTCTGCGGGAATGCCCTTGCCCTGGAAATACGCTCTTGCCGCCTTTTCTTTGGCAGCTGCGCTCTCTTTGGCTTCGATTCCGGTCTTGTAGTCCTGGAAGTCCTTGTGCTCCTTCTCATACTTGGCCTTGTATCCGCCGTCAGCATCCTCCTTTTTCAGGTCGTCCAATTCCTTCTGAACGCCAGGCAGCTTCTCAGCGTCCGCCTTGTAGGTGGCGATTTGGTCTTTCAGGCCGTCCACGGTGTCGGTGTGTGCCTCAATGATGGTGTCAACCTGTTCATCGGTCAGCACCATGCCCTTCAAAAGTTTACGAGTTAATGCCATGACAATATCTCCTTTTCTTCGGGGGAAGTCCTTTTCCCTTTGATATTTTTACCGTAGCATAAAAAGTAGGCCGTGATACACATTTTTCATTCGTTTGTTCGATTATTTCAAAAAGAAAAACCCCGCAGCGGATAACCGCCACGGGGTAGGGAAGGAGGTATTATGTTTTACATGGCATCAGCCGCTTCAAACGCTTCTACCAGCTTTGGAAACTGGATTGCGAAGAAATCCACCATTTCCTCATTCTGCGCCCAGCTGGAATTTTCCGCAAGGCCACTTTCGAAAAGAAAAGCGTGAATAATCTCATGCCGTTTGTTCTTTCGAATCTGAACCGCTAAATTTTTCTTACAAGTTGGATCATCCTCGGAACCGGCGTAGTTATCCACAAGCAATTCCTTCACGGTCTCGTCGCAGATGCCGTCTGCATCTTTCAACCTAACATCTTGGCTTTTGCTGGTAATCGTCAGCGTATAAGCCGCTCCCAGAATGTTAATTTCCTTACTTTCCATTTAGCCGCCTTTCAGCTCTTTTTCCACTATTTTCTGAATTTGCCCGATATGCTCCTCCACAGCAGGGCGAAGGAATGGGTGGGCAGGGCGTTTGCTGGTTCCCTCTTCCTCGAATTGTGCATATTCCACATTAGTACCTATGCGAACCTCATTATCGTCCGTGTAGAATGTGATGCTATTTCTCAGGCGTCCGGTCACAACATGAGATTGTCCTTCTTTCCATGGCTTGCTCAAATTTTTGACGGCCCAGCCCTGCACCTTAATTCCGATTGTCACAAGTGCTCTGTGTATTGCAAGGCGCAATGCCTGGATAGCTTCGTCTGTCAAGTCGTGGGAGTCGATGGTCAGGCGGAAGTCACCACCGCCGGAGGATTTGTGGGTGTTTTTTGCCATAGTTTCATTCCCTCAGTTCAATGGAAAAAATGTCATTTTCATAAAATTCAACGATATCTTTTGACGTTGTATCAACGATTATGCTTTCCTTTCCATTTTCGTTGTCTTCTGGATAAATATAGTCCTCCACAACACCAGTATAAACATTTCCATTTACTGCGGTGATTTTCACATTTTCCCCATAAAAATCAACTAGATTCATATTCTCATTCCTTTCTTGGGACAATATGCGTTCCGCTATTGGAATATATTATCATTGCTTTTGTAGTTTCTGATTCTGTTTTTGTTTTTGGGTTTATGTATACTCCGATGACTGAATCACTCGAAACACGTTCTTTTTTCTGCCATTCCCCAGACTTTGAAATAACAGGCGATCCGGTGCAGCTTAGTTTATTTACAAGTTTTTGGGCATCTTCCAAGCCCCCATAAATATAGCTTCTCCCGGGTATATAACCGCTACTGCCTTTAATATGCCGGTTCTGTTTCTGCGGGTTAATACTTGTAGAGACATCCCCGGATATTATAGCATTTTTCACTATCATTATATCATTATTGCTGGATTTTTCAACACTTTCTTGCTCTTTTCCAGCCTTCCACTCCTCATATGTTGTCCCAATCATATGTTTTCGGTGGTCGTCAGAATCGTCATCTTCAAGCCCCTTGATTGCCCCGATAACCGTGCACCGGCAATTGTAAATCAGATACCCCGGTGCTTGTGGGTCTCCGGGGTATCGTATCGATGCCCCATCCACCTCGAACGCCTCGCCAATGTCTACCCGCTGGCCATCGAGTATCCGGTGCTCGTGGCGGGTGCGATCATCCAGGGTGGCAACCCATTCCTGCTGCATCTCGATTCCGATAGATTGCGCATATTTGTAGGTATCGATTCTCCCGGCACATTCCGCCGCCGTGGTTGCCGTCCGAGCAGAGCGGACAGCGGCGTTCAAATCCATGCTTGCCACGGTTACGAGCCGCTTGGCAATGTCCTGGATGGGGTCTCCCAAAAGAATGCCCCTGTTGATAGCTGCCGTGATATGCTTTTGGTTCCACTGCTTATCAACAGGCACGTCTACGGACGGAAGAGGAAGCAGGTTCGGCTCTTCCCGGATTAGGCGTTCCACCGTGCTATGGTCGTATAGCGTCCACGACAAATTGGTGTTTGCTTTCTTCTCGATATCATAAGCGGCGTAGTTGGCATTCAGAGCATAAACGTCTTTTGCTTCGCCGTTCACAATTTTCATTGCGATTTTGTCGGCGTTTGTGAAATCCTCGGTCAGCACATCGATCATATCTCGCAAATGCTTTTCTTTGCCTAGCAGCTCTTGCCGCCATCCTGTATATGCCTTCTTTGACAGCTTCCCATCTGCAACGGCCTGCGCTTTCTTTTCGTCAAGCTCCCGGAATTCTGCCAGCACAGCGGAAAGCTTGTCTTTAGCTTCTGCCAGAGTATCAGCATACACTTTTGCAATCCGCTTTTCCATCACCGCCAATCGCTTGTCGGTCTCCTTGTGCCCATAATCGGCCATAGGTTAACCCTCCGGCTGCTGCTGTTCCTGCTGGTTTTCCTGTTGCTGATTCTGGGTACCATGATTCTGCATTGCGCCCATACGCTTCAAATCTGCCTCATCTCGCCGTTTCAGAATCTCAGGCACTTCCTCCGGCAAAATCCAGGGCAGTTTGTTTAGCACCGTTTCATCGTCCAGATATTCCGCAGCGGAGAGGATCATGCTTGTTTCCTCCGCCTGGTTGATTACTTTGTTCCACTTGAAAGAGGGTTCCGGGTTATCGATACCGGCCACGGCGCAAATTTGCCGGATGAAAGCAATCAGAAAGTACTCGAAGTCCGCACATTTGTTATCCTGTGGCTGATACGCTGCCGCAATCTCCGTGGCAGTCTTTTCAGCCCCAGCCAGGGCCGCCACATCAAGCATCTGGGCATCTTCGTACAGATCCCGACGCAGGATGTCCAGCATCGTCTTTCGGGCTTCTACGGGCACGTCCAGTGTCACAGGCGTGGCATCTGCACCACCGTCACCGTCTCCCTCTACAGCTGCAGCCCGGACAGACCGAATGCGCTGCACGAACTTGGCAAGGTCAGGATCATCCATTGCGCCGGTGTTTTTCAGGAGCCAATACACCCCAGAAGCATCAATCTGATTTGCAAATCCTGATTTCACGAAGTCGTAACAGTCGATGGATTCACGCAGCCCCACAATCTCGCTCTCGTGGGTGTCGTTGCCGTAGAGCACGGCAATGGGGAGCCGGGTGTAATTCTCATAGCACTGGTCTACAATCCCCAGGTCGTTCCCGATTTCCTTGAGCACATAGCCCCGCTTTTCCGCCATCTGCTGGGCATGGTCGCTGCCCATAGCGCTCCACTCGCTGATGCCGTCCGGCTCGTAGAGTGTAGCCCGGAAAAGCTGCTTGTTTCCAACGTCCCGGAACCAATACCGAATACCGGCCATAAGCTCAGAGGTGTTTTCATCGGGCAGGGGAGTGAATCCGGGGTTGCCGGGGGTATCAGCGAAGGAAAACACCTCTAGGTGGTCCAGATTCCAATAACCGTATGCCACGCCCTGAGCCAGGGCCAGCTTTGCCGCCTGCTGCAGCTTGTTGTCAATGTCCATGCCCAGCTTTTCCTTGCCGTCCATGGTCACACCGTTGGCAAGAATGTACCCTGCCTCCTGTGTCACCAGGCGGCGAAACATCAGCGTTTTGAGCCGGTAGTCACTGGACCAAATATCTCTTGTTTTGTTTCCGGACAGTGTAAAAATGGTCTTTTCCAGCTGCTCGATTGTTAGATTTCGCTTGTTGTAGTAGGCCATTCCAACCACTGCGTTTTTGTATGCCTTACTGCCCATGTGGTCCCGGACAGCGTCCCGAAGGAACTCGCCTACGGTGCCCTTGGCAATGGCGTCCTGTAAATCCTGGTATGTTTTCATTTGTCCCTCCAATGTGTAATATCACAGCAGAGCCGCCGCAGCCGGTGGAAGCTCCGTGTTTTTCTTTACCTTGTACCGCATGATTGTGTTGCAAAAATAGCGGATATCGTCCATGGCGTGGTCATTTTCTTTGACGACGCTATCGTCATTCTTTTTTTCGTCCCAGCAATATAGGCCAAATTCTCGAATACTGTCTACGCAAGAGCGGTGTATTTTGATGTTACCGTCTTTTAGATAGGTGGCGGTTCTCCGGATACCGTCCAGCACATTGTTGTTTGCGGCCAAAACCTTAAATTTCCTTTTTTTTAAGGACGTGATAAATGATGCTGCTGAGGGGTCTACAATTACTCGCTTGATCGTGTAGCCACGGGCCAGATTCTCAATTGCGTCACAGTGTTCTTCATCCGTTTTGTTCCGGTTATTGTCCCTTCCTGAATAGTAGTATTCCTTGATTCGGACGGCCTTATCACCAGTGACGCTCCATAGTCCAGCGGAGCAGGGGTTTCTTGTTCCGTAGTCCACAGATATGTAATACTCTGCTCCTTCCGGGCAGTCGTCGGTAATGTTGGCCTCCCCGAATTCATACACCAGGCCTTCCGCCAGCACCCACAGACCCAGGATATACCGCTGGTAGAATACGCCGGTATACATCCGCTCGTATCGTTCCCGGATTTTTGGGGCAAGACTCAGGTTGTCGGACATAGTGAAATGCACATGGAGCGCATTCATTTCTTTCGCCGCCAGCACCCACTTTTTGTTAAACCAGTGCTCCGGGCCGCCAGGGTTGCAGTTAAACCACAGTTTGGAGCCATCCACGGAACACCGGGCCGTGACCTGTTCCACAAAGGACTGTGGCATCAGGGCCACCTCATCCAGCAATGCTCCGGCTAGGGTAATGCCCTGGACCAGAGTATAAGAACTTTCATCACGTCCTCCAAATAGATAATAGACGTTCTCCCGTCCGCATCCATCCGAAACAATGAGCTTGTGTTCCTGCTGTTTTTCCTCGATATGGAGATCAGGCGGCACCCAGTCGGACAGATGGATAATTACATTCCGGCGCAAGCTCTGGATGGTCCGCCCACAAATACCGAACGTTTGTCCGTTAAACCGTGACATACTCCACAGAATAAAGCCCACGGCCATACTGACCGTTTTTCCTGAACGAATGGAGCCATCACAAATGATAGCATCCCGATCCAGAAATTTTGGTTGCTGCCACCAAAGCATAGCCAGCTTTTGGCGCTTACTCAACTTCTGGTAGATCATCCGTGTCTATCTCCTCAGTAGCGGCAATGGCTTCCAGCAGATTATTTTTCTCGCCGTTGCTGCTGTCCTGACCTCGTTTATCAAAGAGCCCCAGGTGTTTTCCAAGCATTTCCAACGCTCTCATTTTGTCGTACAGTTTGATTTCTCTTTCTGAGGATGAACCCATTTCACTTTCTGATGTTTTCACCTTTACTGCCTGGATACACGCTAAATCCTCTTCTGTTGCATCGGCCCGCACCGTTGCGCTGTCAGGGTCAATAACATCGTTTGCGTTCACAAAAGCAACTTTCGCCAGTTCTCGGAGGACTCTGTCTTGGGTGATTCCAGTACGGCGGGATCGTGCAGCAAGCGCCTTGTCTATAGCTTCGGAAACCATAAGTTTTGATAAGTTTTGGCTTCCTTGTTCTTGCGCTGTTTGCGGAGAATACCCGGCTCTGATTGCGGCCTGGGTGGCGTTCAAATCAATTAAATATTCATCAACAAATCTTTGCTGCTTTGCCGTTAATTTGGCCACAATCTCACCACTTTTCTTAAAAGATTATTGATTTTTTCGCAATATCGTGCTATATGGCAGGGTTTCCCTTTTATCACCATTTTACCTTTCAGGAGAGGCAATGATACACATTTCTACAGGTACCCCATTTCCTCCGCCACAGCATACACGAACTCCCGGTTCCAGTCCCGGGCCGTCCCCTCCGATATATGCAGCTGTACGGCGGCACCTGGAACGTTGTACCGCCGTTTTTTATACACCAAATCTATCAGTTTCAGGCGTTCTTCGCCCCTGTACTGGCCCGATGTCCGGGCCAGTACATTCTTTACCGCTTCATCAAACCGGGCTTTCTGCGCCTCTCCTTGGGCCTGGGCCATATCGCAGCCCAAAGATAGCATGATGGACTTTTTCACGTAATCGTGCCACAGATATTTCGGCCTCGACATGGCCCAGCTCCTTTCACAACATAACTATCAAATGATTTTCGTATTGGCAAGCCCAGCCATAAAGTTGAGCGGTGTAGAAATTGCAAGCAGCTTTGTCAACGCAGCCATCCGCTTTACCGTCTGCGCTTTGCTTGCCGCTTCATACAGTGCCGCAATACATCCGTATCCCTCCATCTTGTCTACGGTCAATACGTAGGATGTTGCCTGCAATGCCTCCGAAAACCATCCGGGAACGCTGCCGCCCATATAGGTTGCCATAGTTCTACGGATAATCTTTTCAGGATCAACCCCATCGTCTTCTTCGGTTTCTTCCCATACTCCGTCCTTGGCGACTTGCTTAATAGCTGCCGCCAGGTCTTGCATAATTCGCCCGTTTACGTTTTTAACGATTTCGTCTTGATTGAATGTAATTTCCGCCATGAGGAAGCAGTCACGGGAGGTTTTGGGTGGCCTGGGCATTAGTACCACCCCCTTCTGCTTCTTCCAGACGTTTCAGCCAGCGCTCTGCCTTCCTCTGCGCAACACGGCCCTGGGACAACAGATGCTCCCTTTTGTTGTATCCCAGGAGATCCACCAAAAGGGACACATCGGCAATCTCCTCGTCCATGTTCGCCACGCATTCCTCTACGCTCTTCGGCGTGGGGTTGGTGCCCTCCATAGCCCGCTTGAGCTTTAGGGCCGCCTGTGCCAGCTCAGAGGCCTCCTCCGCCAGCTGACACAGCAGATCCGGGGTGGTGAGGTAGTCGTTAATTTTTTTCATCTTTGGGCCGCTCCTTCCGCTTCCAGTTTCCTTTCTCCGTAGCTACAAAAGTCATCGTCCAGCACTGCCTCGCAGAAGTAATCACAGTGCCGGTGGCCGTTGTAGTGGGTGCATTCCCGGCACTGGACTACAGGGACGATTACATAATCATTTTGATAGGTGGTTTTCATCCGCTTCATTACCGCTCTGTAAAAATCGTGGACTTCCTGGTGCTTGCAGTCCTTGTAATGCTCGTTATACACTCGCTGGATCTCATCATACAGGCGGTTTATCTTAAACAAAACCATTTATCGCTCCTCCTCCGGCGGTTCAGGCATCGGCATCCAGTGGGTGACTCGTGGCGTAATTTCCATCCTTTTCTCGCAAGAAAGCCAGTCGGCTCCATTCCAGAACGCTTCTCTCGTTACTGGTTTTCCGTCATACCAATGCTTTACAGTGACTAAATAGCAGCCACTTTCTTCCGGCAACCTCTCGCTGCACGGAATCCACTTTGTCCGTTCCAGGGCCTCCATGCCCATCCGGCAAGCCTCGTTTACCTCGTCCAGGCCGTCATAGTTCTCCCGGTGTTCCGGGTCAAGGATTTCAATTGCTCGGTCAATCGTCATTTGTTTCGTCCTCCAATTCCATTTTTGCGCCGCAGTTTGGGCAAAAGTTGGGAATGATGCCAACTGTCGGAGTTTTCTCGCCGCAGAGGCTACAAGCCGCAAACTCCCAAAAACCGCCTTGCTTTTTGCCCCACCGTCCACGCCGCACCGGCTCCACATCGGCGGCGGGAAGATCGCGGAGAATCTGTAGAAATCTTGGTGAGACGTTAAACAGCTCAGGGTTTTGCAATTCCGTCAGTGCCGCCTCCCGGCTTATGTAATCACTCATTTTAACTCCTCCAATGCTTTCTTCGCCTCCTCGCGAGTGAGAAATACGGTCTTGCCAAAATCGGAAAACCGATAAAACTTTGGGGCCATTGGAGTGTATTGGGCCGCAATGCACCATCCGTCAGTGTTCGTTTCGATCCATTTTGCCACCATCGGCAATATGGTCTTTCCCCCGTGGAATCCGTACACAACATCCCCCACCTTGCACGGCAGCACCACCAGCCGACCGTCCCTGTCGGCTTTCAACAGCTCCCGAATCCGTTCTGCCTTTGACGTGTCATCGTTAAAGGCAGATGCGATGATGACCTTTGCGTTTTCACACTGTTCCGGCGTCAGCCCCGTATTTAAATATTCCCGCAGCATCTGGCAGGGATCTAATTTGATTTCGTCCATTGTTATCTCCTCGTCCCTAAAATCTGGTCAATTACATCTATACATTCGGCTACGGTCTCCTCGGTGGTCTACTTTTTTGCAAAACCGAACACATATTCGGATATTGTCCCAAGGTATCCGTCATAGTCCGTGCAGTGTGCATAATCCCACCCGATATAGCATCCTTCTCGTTCTACAGTTGCTAACCTATAATTGGTATAAGTCACGCCTCCGTGACAGACTATATCATCCGGGTTGATTTCCATGCTTCCGATTGGAGCAATGGGAGCAATGTCCACATAAGCACAAGGATGTGTTCCGAAGCTAAGCACGTAGTATGGGATTCCACGGTATTCACCGTCTGCAATGCGGATGGGGCCAATTCGGTGATCGCAGTATACCATTGGTTCTAGTTTTGGTTCTAGTTTCTCCATGTTATCTCCTTCCCGCCCGGGTTGCCCCGGGCCAGCCATATCATTTTCGTGAGGCCACGAAAATGGTTATCCCCACTGTTCCGCCATAGCTTTTGCAATCCCGGGGGAGAATTTGCTTCTGGCCTTGCTTGCACCGCCTTTTCTGCTTATTCCGGCTTTATCCCGGTTCCCTTTGTTGCGGCTCGTGCCGCAGGAAACAAGAGGCTTATACTCCGTCAGAATATTAGTCGGAACTAGCGGGTTTACGCCGAACTCCCACAGCAATGTTTTCTTGCTGAACGGGTCGCCGTATTCAAACGGCTGCACAACCTGGGTGTGTTCCGGCATCTCAAAAACCTTGCTTGGCACCGGGTTTTCAATACAGATTTTTCCAACGCCAAAGTATCCGTAAAGGTAGAATACCATGAAAAACAGTTTTGCTTTCAGGCCATTTGCAAAACGTTCCAAATTAAGAACGCCTTTCTTCGGGTACAGGCGGCAAGCCCCGGCGTTGGAAATAAACGTGCATGGAGGGTGTACAATAATCAAATCCCATCCAAAGCGGGGAATGACATGCGTCTGCCCATCCATAGTGGTCGCTTGCCCCCCCTCGATGACCTTTAGAGCATCCCCCAGGATATGCCATTCCGGGTGACCCCCGCTGGGTTCCTGGATGTCGCAGGAGTAGGCTTCATGCCCTTTTGCCCGGAACGCCTTGCAGACGGTTTGTGATTCCTCGCAAGCTACCAATACTTTCATTCGCCCATCATCTCCAAATAATCTTCCGTACTAATCTGCCCCGGCAGCACATCGTACTCCATCCACCAGCGGTACACATCTTCTGCGGTTGCCCAATCCACCCTTTCCCTAAACTTCTTGTTTTGTTGTTTTCGCGCCTCAAGCATCCGTCCAAAGGCGTTCAGGTAGAGCTGCTTGTACTTCGGCCACCGGGCGAACTCCGCTTCACGTCCCTTTTTTCTAGCCATGGGGCAGCCGATACACCCAACCCGGCATTGCCCCTCTGCGTAAAGCGGATTCATCGGGACTTTCGCATCTTCCAAAAAGCCATAAACATCCTCGTCTTTCCAGTCGATAATGGGATTCACCACCCGCTTCGCTTTCAAGCGGCAGTTTTCAAAAAGCATCCGCTTTTCGTCATTATCGTTGGCAAGAATGATTTTTTTATCCTTTGTTGCACCCAGTTTTTCATAGATTCCACGATTGTTTTTTCGGGATGCAGATTCAGCCCAGCGAACACCGGTGCAAATGAACCGCCCTGCGCCCCCTGGTTCTTTCAGGATGGAACAACAGTAGCGCACCAGTCGGGTGGGAGGTATCAGCTTTTGTGGAATCAGGCTCCACATGGACACCCGCTTCCCCTTATAAACCGGCATGTTTACGGTGCATTTGTAGCCCTTTTCTTCAAGCCGTTTGAACTCGCTCCGCACAAATCGCACCGTTTCCGGGGCATCAGCCGTGGTGTGGTTGTGCTGAAACTCGCATGGAATTCCGGAGCGTACCACAAGCTCGGTGATAACCCCGGAATCTTTACCGCCGGAAATGCAAATCACAAGTGGCTGCTGGTATGCCGCAAGAGCCATATCAGAGGCGGCTTTCAGGCGCTCGATTGCCATTTGCTCTAAATCATTCATTGCTTTCATCCGCTAGTTTCCTTTCTTTACGGCCCATTATCCCGTAGCAACGGCTCTTTCCTGAGCTTTTTCCTGAGCACAGGGTAATGTTCCTTAGGGCGGTCCTCTGCCGGTGTCTCCATGAGCCACTTCCCCATCTGGGCAATGGCGGTCATGACGTTCATTTCACCGAACTCCAAAATCAGGCGATCATACTCGCTCTGCTTGAGTCGTACCAGCTGCCGGACACCATAGGCCTCCTTCCCATCATTTCCAACAGGGCGTGTGTAACATCCGAGGTCCTGGGGTGGACAAGGTGGCGGTTCGTGGGGTGCTGGGGCTGTACAAGTTACCTCCCCCTCTGTAGTCTTAGCAGGACCTATGATGTTAGATACAGGTAAGGTATTGTTAGGTAAGGTAAGGTTAGGTAATGTAGGGGCGTTACATTGCGTTACTGTAACGTTACTGTAACCGTTACAAGCGTTACGCTCTTCATCCGGTAAAGCTTGGCTTGGTGTTACATCAGCGCTGCTTTCAGGCGTTTCGGTAACGGCCTTTTCCTGCTTCCGCCGTTCCCTGAGCCGTCGCACACGCTCCGCCGTGTTGGCCTTCTGACGGTCGTTCATGTCCTGGAGGAGGGAGGCGTATTCTTCCCATTTGTGGAGTTTCCTGTCTTCGTCCAGCCACTTTGTCTTTATCAGGGCGCTGACAAATGCTGACGGCTTTTTTTTGTATTCGGCGGCTTCCGCTATGGCCCTATCTGAACACCCGCTTAAATCGCCGTCTGTGGCGTTCTGCGCTGCCCAAAGCCACAGAGAGACCAGCATACCGGCGGCCACGGCGTTAGGATTGGCGTCCGCTGACCGGATGCCCAGCTCGTCCGCCAAGTTCGTTGTCTTGGGGTGGTGTATCAGGTTGCTGTAAATCTGTATCCAGGGGATCACACACCACACCTCCTTCCGGTTAGACTTCTTTGATCTGGATACCGTACCGTTCTAACATCAGCTTTTTCTTGATCCTGTATACTTCGGTCCTGTAGCCCTTGGCATCCTCAACAACGGTCTCACCGTTCCGGATGTAGCAAAAGTCGGCTATGTAGCTGCACTCATGTTCCAGGAGCTTCCCGGGTTTCCTCTGGCCTTTCCTGGGGCCTTTGGTGTATGTCTCATTGCTAGGAGCGTACTGATTTGGTATCAGCTGGAATTTGGCCTGCCGCTGGAGGAAGGATATCACTCCGGCCCGCTCCAGGAGCCGAAGCTCTTGATATCTGGCCGCCTCCCGCTTGCTATCAAATTGGATGCCGTCCACCATGATTTTGGTGTTTCCGTATTTTCGTCTTCTCATTGAGGCCTCCTGGTTTTGTTGCAGCCCTGGGGCGGTGTGCCCCAGGGTGATATCAGTTAGAAGGGCAGCTGTGCGTCGTTGTCTTCAAGTATTGCGAAATCCGAAGATTCCGGAGCTTCATACCAGCCAAAGCTAGGGGAAGGGGAGGAGTAATCAGGGGCAGGATATGCAGGAGCAGGATCAACCTTGTTTTTCAGTGGCTTGTCTTTAGGCAAGGTGTAGGAGCCGTCTTCTAAACTATCCACACTGATGGCCCGGAAGGGGCGCACGGACCAACCGGACTTTCCGTTCCATTCCCATTCCTCATTCCGGAAAATCACACCGACCTCCTTTTTTGCGAGGCTGTTCTCGTCCCAGTTCCAGCGATAGCCACGGTTGGATTCTTCCACGGCGGTCACAAAGCCCTTTAGAATCGATTTCGTCCACTCGTCCTTGTCGCTGCCGTCTTCCTTTGGCAGCCAGAGCCGAAGAACGCCCTTCCATTTCTTGTCCTCCCGCTGGTTGCGGTTGTAATCCTCCTGATAGTACCCTGCGTATTCACCGGCATTGATATCGATCAGAACACACAGCTGCGCACCGTAGTCGCTGGCCTGCACGGCTGCCCGCTTGATGGTGCATACATAAGCCCCAACGGGGAGCCTCTGGAATTCGCTATAAGCCTGGACATTGTCCCAATTGTTCGGTCTGGTAATCATTTTTTATCGTTTCCTTTCTTATTGAGGTCGTAATATTCCCGGATGGCGCTGTCCACGGCTTTCAGATCGTTGTCGATTTCAGCAGGGAACATTTCCATCGGAGATTTGCAAGTATTCAAGCCGTCGCTCTGGGTCTCAAAAACGTGCTTCTTGCCGTCCGTGTAACACAGCAGTACGATAGAAAATAGGCCCTCCAGGGTTAGCTGGTTGTCCAGCATCTTGCCCAGAGTCTTTGCCCTGGTCTTGCCGGTGTTGCTGTCCTGGTCGGTGTGATGCAGGAAGTACACGATTACGTCCGGCGGGGTCTGGGTGATGACGAACTGTACCAGATTGTAAAAATGCAGGGCCATATCGGTATATTTGCCGTAGCCGGTCTCCTTGGCCTTGGCGAAGGATTCAAAGCACATCAGGTATTGGCTGTCATCAATAACAAATGCTTTCTTTGGGCTGTTTTTGATGGCCCCCATGATCCTGCCATAGTCGCAGGTGTTGGCAATCGGCAATTTCTTCCGGAAGGGGAGAGGCTTACCGGCCACGTTGATAATACTTACATCGGCAGGCTCAAAATTCCGCAGGCTGGCGGATTTACCGCTTCCGGATTCACCCAACACAAGTACTGGAATGCCCATTTAAATTCCATCCTTATCCTTCACCCACAGGCCGGTTTCTTCCGGCCTGTGCACTCTTGCGTCCATGTAGATTTCCTCGTCCATCAGCGAATCCTCAGGCTCTCGCCCCGGTCACCCAGGACGGCGAAAGGCAGCTCGTTTCCGGCTTCCAGGTATTCCCGGATGCGCTTTGTATCCGGGTCGCCGGGCTTCAACCAGGCCGCCGGGACAGTGTCCAGGAAGTCCACAGGCTTTGCACCGCCGTTTTTCTGGATGTTGAAGGAGAACAGGGCCGTCTTAAATTTCGTCCGCCCTGTGGCTTTCATGGAGTCGTAGAGGCCTTGCTTCATCCAGTCCCGGCGCTTTTGAATGGAGGCTTTCCGCTCCTGGAGCCGTTTGATTTCGGCATCGATCTGGGCAGCATCTCCGTCCATGCTCTTGATGATCTGGGCGTACCGGTCAGCCTTGGTGTCCATGTCGGCCTCAATCATCTCGATAGTGTCGTAGACTGCTTCCTCCGGGATTTCCGGATCAAGAAGCATCTCAAACACGTTTTCCCACTCCTGGGACATTTCGTACAACGAAAGTTTCATGTTGACAAATCCTTTCTTAACTGGTAAAATACCAGTGTTATCTAATTCCTTTCTGCGTGCCGCTCCTGGGTCTGATCCGCCCAGGGGCGGTTTTTAATATAAATCAGGAGCCTCAACGCCGAAGAATGCGGCGATTCTGTCGATTAGCGCCACAGAGGACTGACGGCAGCCATTTTCAATGCCGCTAATCATGCCCTGGGAGACGCACACGGCTTTCCCAAGTTCTTCGGCGGTAATTCCGGCGTTCCGACGCAGTTCCTTAATCTTCGGGAACGCTCGGTAACGCTGACACGTTTTGCTCTTTCTTCCCATGCCTCTATCACCTCACAAGTAAATTTCATCTTCCACGCCGTGGATTTCGGCAGAACTCACCAGGCTGCCTTTGCAGTCGTTGCAGATGGTCAGGACCGTTTGCCCCATTTCCAGGGAAAACTTTACTTCGCCCACCCGGATCAGGCCGCCGCAGCAATCGCACTTGATAGCATCCCGGTCCGCTGCTGCTTCTCTGGCCTCTGCCTGGGCGGTGGCATCGTAACAATACGGGATCATACTAGCCCTCCTCAAATCGCTCTGGCAGTCTCAGCCACGGCCCCGGCCAGGGCTACGCCGGCGACCATTGCGGCGTACCCTGTGTGTATCGCCCCGGTCCCGCCCAGGATTGCCGCAGCTCCGGCCAGCATCGCCGTTCCCGTCGCCACGATCACGCTCTCCCGGTTGGGACCTGCCCAGGTTGGGGCCGTCCTGGTAGGGCGGCGGTTGGCTTTGCAGGCCATACTCACCGCCTGGTCCATTTCCATTTCATACCGCCGGTCACTCTGGCGGCGGCTGATCCGCTCTTGCATTGCCCGGATTTCCTCCGGGGTTGCGTCCTTGATGCTCATGTTATCCAATCCTTTCCACTTTTTCTTGCCGGCGGGGGACGGAGCTGAACCGTCCATCCCTGGGTGTGAAAGCCCCGGCATCAACCGTGCCCGCCATATGTCCGGGGTTGCCCGCCCGGTCGGGGCCGTCTTTCCGGCTGCCATAGGAGGTATTCCGATAGGGGAGGGCGGACTTTAACCGCCCTTCTGTAGGTAGAAGAGATGTAAGAAACCTACTCGCCGTGCTGGCCCCCCGTATCTACTGATTTACGCACCCTCTGGCGAAGGCCTTGATCTCCTTCTCGGAGTAGCCCAGGAAAAGGAGGACTGTAGAGATGTCGGGTTTTAAGAAATCAACCAGCTTTTGTATGGTGGTAACGCTCATTTTGGTATCACCAGCTTCATTTTTTCGAAGCGTAGAAGCGTCAATACCAATTTCTCGTCCAAGGGCCTCCATGGAATCAATATCGATGTCACAGCGGCGCATCTTGATCTCCTTCCAAAAGGCTTCTTTTGCCTTTATTCGGTCACACTCGGCGTACTTTTCCGCTAATTGCCTGATTCTCGGCATAGTCTCCAACTCCTTTCTGCTTTATCACCGTCAAGCACCGAACGAGCAATTTCCGGGTGGTCGTGCCTTTTACATGGGGATGGATACCCAATACCCAGATCCATAAAAAACGGGTGCGCTCATCTTGTCACGGTGTTGCCCTGCCATCATCAGCGCCGGGCGGGCGGTCCCGGCGGACGGCCCGGAGGCCGTTTCGGCTCGTTATTTGCTGCTATAAATGGTTAATTTATCATTGGCAATACGGAATGAAATAAGTCGTGCGTTTAATTGATCTTCATAAGCCGAATCAGTAGCCATAGGGTCGCTGACCACTCCAAAAAGTTCGGTTTTTTGAGTTCCCTGGACAACATAAATGTGCTTGATTGTGCTGGATGCGTAAAGCATTTTGTTCAAGAATTGCCGTACCTTCATTGTTATCTATCCTTTCTTGTGTTGGGCGGGTTGCCCCGCCCGGTGTGTTACTGGTTTACCCGGATGGTGTAGGCGGGAACTCCGTGGGGGAATCCGTATCCGCAAGCCGTATCGTTCCGGTTAGCGGCGTTCATTGCGTCCACCGCATTGCTGGCCTGTTTCAGGCTCTTCCAGCTTTCAATCTTGGCTTCGCAGCCATCGGGGAACTCTGCCCAGATCTCAAAACGCTTCATAGTGTTATCCTCCTAAAATGTTGTCTAATTCCTTGAATTTTTGTGGGGTATGTGCTATATTGTAGGTGGTTTATTACTATGGTCATATTATAATCCCTAATTAGAGATTTGTCAAGTACTTTTTAGAGATTATTTCTCGAATTGGGGAACTGAAAAGGGAGATGATTCCAATGGGTTTTTGCGAACGGCTCGAAGAACTGCTGAAAGAAAAGAACATCATGCAAAAAGATTTTTTAGCAGCGTGCGGGCTGGGAAAAAACTCTTTTAGCAACTGGAAAAACAGTAAAAAGGGGTATCCAACTGCCCCGGTGCTAAAGGTTATCAGCGATTATCTGGGAGTGAGTGTGGAGTACCTGATGGGCGAAACCGACGACCGGGCACAAAAAAACAGCCCCGGTCAGGCGACCGAGGCTGAGGGTGCGAAAAAGGCAATATTAGATTTGATTGACGGTATGTCGGACGATCAGCTCCAAAAGCTGGAAACGCTGATCCAGGCGGCAAAGAATGTGTTGTAATCACTTAGCCCACCTGTTGGGAAGTGTAAACCCGTTCTCACCTTCACAGAAAACAAGTTCTGGGGCACAAAATCCGGTTGCCTTTAATTGACGGCTGTTTTCGTGCCTGATTGCGCACTCCAGGTATTCCGGAATGCGTTGTGCTTCCTGTGATGTAAGCCCAGCTTCTTCAATTGCTTTCAGACAGTTGTTGATTGCTGCAACAACGTTCTTGTTTTTTTCGAGAAAAATTTTGCTAATTGCCATAAAGCGCCTCCACATTATGATATAAAGAAGGTATTCCATGAAAATGAATTTGGATTGTATGCGTGATGTGCTGGAGTATTTGCAGGATATGCCTCTGAACGCTTGCAAAAATGTAAATGAGCTGTGCAGCGAATTAACGGACTACGAGCATGACGATGTACAGTACACTTGCTTGAAATTGTATGAAGCTGGAATGATATCTGCGGTTACTGTGGATACAGACAATATCCCTTTGCCGAGTATTGAATATATCTACGATATAACATATCACGGACATCAATTTTGGGCAAAAATTAAGGACGAAGGAAGATGGAAGGGAATCAAGAAAGTGCTTCCGACGATTCGGGATTATTCCATTGATGCTATCAATGCGGTAGCAAATGGATTCGCTTCGGCGGCTATTACAGCTTTCTTTTCCAGCAATCAATCAGCTAATGGGTAAGGGCTGATTGCGTCCATTTCTGGATCCTCCTTAAAATGTATTCTGCCTGTTCATCCGTAAGGGAAAGAATGGCTTCTTTCAGTTTATCACGGATTTCTTGGGTTTGCAACTGATCGTATCCGTTTTTCTCCTGGGCATTTTTAATTTTAGCTTCGGTCATCGTTTTTACCTTCTTTTCAAATCAAATCGGCTATTGCCGTAAATTATAATTTTGTTGTTCGCTGGTTACTTGATTTAATTCTAGCACAAACTTTCGCATTTCACAACGTTTCATTTCGGTGATTATATTCGAACTTCTGTTTGAATATAGTTATAATATCTAAGCTGTCCGATAAATAGGACAGACAGAAAAGGAAGGGAAGAAAAATGAAAAGAATTCTTGCGCTGATCCTGTGCCTGTGTATGGTACTGGCTGGATGTGGTGGTGCGGCACCGGCGGAGACAACAGTAGCAAGTACCACGGCGATTACAGAGTCTCCAACAGAGGCCACCACAGGACCTGTTACAACAGTAGCCACGGAGCCGGAACCGGAAGAACCGACCCTTGAAGAGGTTGTTGTTTATGATGATGGCATATTCAAGTTGACAGCAAAAGAGATTGATTTTACGGATAAGTATTCTTTCAAAATAAAAATGCTTGCGGAAAACAATTCAGATCAGAATGTTGTTTTTGGCAGTACTTACTTTACAGTGAACGGAATTACGACGATTGGAAGTATGTATATTAAAGTTGCCGCCGGGAAGAAAGCGAACGATTATATTTCCCTTGATCGAAATCGGTTGGGCAACATTGGGATTGATACGATTGCAACAGTTGTTGTTCCTGATGCCAACATTGTAGACACAGATACCTTTAAAACAATTACTGAATATGCCTTTGATTTGAAAACATCTATTGCGGATAGTTATATCCAAACTGTTGATAAATCCGGGCAGACTGTATACTCCGAAGGGGATATAACGATTAAGTATCGTGGTGTTTCCAGCGATTCCTTGGGCAAAGAACAGCTTGATTTTTACATTGAGAATACCGGCAATCAGTCTGTTAACGTAATGGTTAAGGATTCGTCTCTAAATGGCTTTACTCTTCCTGGGGCAATGTGCGCAAGAGCATTTGCCAACAGTTGCCTATATGATCAAGCAACATTTCTGACTAAAGACATGGAAGCCAACGACATTACAACCATTGAAAATGTCACGATCCGGCTGTATGCCTGCGATAGCAAAACATATAAAACATTGTGGACCACAGACGAAATAGAGCTCGCAAGAGAATACAGTGATGATTCAGAAGCGGAAGAAACCGCTGCTGCTACAGGAGACTCTAATACAGGTGCCACAAGCAAGGAACCGGTATTGGATAATGATAACCTCCTAATTCTCATAAAAGGCACTATGATTAAAAACCACAGTGATGTAGACGTAAAGCTAGATGGGAAAACAGTGGTTGCTACCTATACCCAGCAAGGTATTGCGCAAGCAATCCCATTTATAACAGCGGGAAATCAGGAATTACTAAAAAGCTGGAATGGACTTTCGGAAGCAACTAGGAAGGAATGTGAAACGGGCTGGGATTTGGTCAAGGGATGTGGATATGATTACTCGTTTAAAATCATCCTTCTAAACGATCTCGATACCAGTAAGTCGTTGCTTGAATGCACAGACGGAGAGATTACTTACAACGTGGTCGACGCAAAATAACCAGCACCTTATCATTCTTATAAATACGCCCGGCCCCCAGTGCCACCGAGGGGCCGGGCTGCCACCGGATCAATTTCCGTCCCTTGCCGGTAAGCACTTTTATGGTACGCAACCGTTGTGTATCCGTAAAGGTGCAATTTAGTAATATAAGCACTATGAGAGTAATATCATGTTTTGTCTCGGAAACATAAGGACTTCATAATAAAAATCATGGAAAAAATTAAGATAATACAACAAATTTCGACAATTTGCGACAATCTGCCAGCAAAAATGAAAAAAGCCAAAGAAGACCAGCATAAAACAAACCAGCAAATCATTGATAGCACCGGCCTGAGCGAATCAACTGTGAAGAAATTTTTCTCTGGACATCTATCCGGTCCAAGCATCTATGATGTTACAGCCATGGCCATTGACCTTGGCCTGTCCTTAGATGAGCTCATGGAGTTGGCTCCGCCGCAGGAGGACCAAACCGCAGAGCTGGAACGCCTGCGCTTGGAGCTGGCCCACAAAGAGGAGCTGCTGGAAGAAAAGGATCATGCGATAAACCGGCTGCTGGAAAGGAGCCGCATCCAGGAAGAGGGAGTCGCTATCAGAAACACCCAGATTGTGCAAAAGGATAAGATCATAGCCCAAAAGGATGCGGATATCAAAGCGGTGCGCAAGGCGGACCGGCCCCTTATTTGTGGCCTATGCGGCTTGTGCATCCTATTAACCATCGTCTGGGCCGTCTACATTGTTCTGGATGCCCGCAATCCAGAGCAGGGGTTGATACGGGCAGGTGGGCAAATCTCCGCTGTTATCTGGCTGGGTGCCGTCTGCGTGGTGGTTCTGCTGGTGGTGCTCCTGCATATTACGGTTACTCGTTGGTATGATCAGACGAAGAGGTAGCAAAAATGGGAAGAAAAAAGAAAGCGCCGGATATCCGCCTGCCCAAGATTGAGCAGCTTCCTTCCGGGGCGTGGCACACCCGTGTGCTTGTAGATGGCCGTCGGGTATCCATCACAAAGGATAACTATGAAGAGTGCGTTGCGGAGTACCTGGGTATCAAAAACAAGGTTGTGGAGGCTCAGGAGAAGAAGAGCGGGAAGAGCATAACCTTGGAAGAGGCAGAGAATGCCTATATAGCAGCTCGGGAAGGGTTTGCTTCGCCGTCCACAATCAGGGGATACAACAAGTTCAAGCGGAATATGTTCCAAGGCATGATGCGCAAAAATATTTTCTCTGCCACTGACGATCAGTGGCAAGAGGCAATCCGGCGGGAACACCGCCGTGGGATGTCCCCCAAGTACATCAAAAACGCCTGGTCCTTTGTTGTCTCCTCCATTGAAGAGGCCGGTGCCAAGCGCCCGGAGGTGATGCTATATCCACGGGAGGACTATGAGAGGCCTTTTCTTGATCCGGATGAAATCGATAAGTTTGTAGCGGCAGTGAAGGGAACGGATGTGGAAATCCCGGCCCTCCTGTGCCTCTCTAGCCTCCGCCGGTCCGAAATTCTGGCCCTGACCTGGGACAATGTGGACCTAAAAAATAACGCTATCTACATCCGTGGAGCGGCTGTGGTAGGGGACAACGGCCTGGTAAAAAAACCCCAGAACAAAAGTAAGAAGTCCCGCCGCCCTATCCCAATCATCCAGCCCCTGGCCGAAGCGCTGGAAAAGGTCGAGAAGAAGAAGGGGCCTGTGGTGCTGGAGTGCGGGGATACTGTACTTCGGAAGGTCAAGACAATTTGCCAGGCCGCCGGTGTGACCGCCGTGGACCTCCACGGCCTCCGCCATAGCTACGCCTCCCTTGCTTACCATTTGGGTATCCCAGCGATTATAGCAGCTGAGATTGGAGGGTGGGAAGATATCGCTACAATGGAAAAAATCTACACCCACATTGCCCAGAAGGATATCGCCAAACGTTCCAAAGACTTCTGTGATTTTTTCAGCCCCGAAGAAGTAAAAAAACGCCAAATTGGCAACGGAGATGGCAACAAAAAATAAAACGCTTTAGACATATGCTATCTTAACGTGAATAATATGGGGGTTCGAGTCCCCTCTCTCGCACCAAGCTCAAAGGCCCGCTTCATTTGGTAAGCGGGCCTTTTGTTTTGCTTTATTCATAATTCTACGGTGATTGAGCATAATTATAGCGGAAAATATTTCCACTAACCGGAATAAATTTCTGCGAACGGGAATTTATTCCGGCCAGTTTTGGCAACGCTATTGGCAATGGAAAAGCCGGCCTTTTGAGGGCTGGCGTAATCAGTTGCTAAAAGAAATCAGCCCAATAGCTTCCTGTAAAAGGAGGCTGGTGTACAGCGGGCACTCTCTGGAGCCACTGCACCAGTTTTCCACGGTGCGACGTGGGATATTGTAGAGCCTAGCGAATTTTACTTGACTTAAGCCGGTGTATTTTACGATCTCCCGGAAGGGGCGTGTGAATGCGGTGTAGGCGTTCCGACGATCTACGCTGCCACGGAAACCGTCGGTCTCTGCGTAGTATGCAGGCAGGTCGCTGACGGTTTCTAGTTCGGCAATCAGCTGTGAAAAGTATTCTCTCGTCATTTTTTGCTTCTCCTCTTTTTACGGGTTTTGCGGATGCGCAGGGCGTTGATGGTGGGGTACTCGGCGTTGTACATGCCCTTATCGTAGGGGATGCGGGCCTGCACAGCTTTAACCGTTTTCCCAAGTGAGGCGGCAATTTCCTCGACGGTTTGCCCCTGGGAGTGGAGCTTGGATTCCTCCGTCTGGATGGCCCCGGCGGTTACAAGTATCCGGCGGACCTTTTGCTCCGAGAGATTCAGGCGGCGGGCTATCTCTTTCTGGGATAAATCCTGCTCCCATAGGCGGAGGACGGCGGTAAAGGTGGCGTCCATCATTTTGTAAAACCTCTGTCCGAGCCGAACACGCCTCTTCCATCGGTTATCCGCACATCTCGATCGCTATATTTGGCAACAAAGGAAATGATCGAATCCCCTGGATAGTTAAAAGCCTCAAGTAATTCCCCACGACCGTCGAAAAGACGATACTCTCCATCCATACACTCTAAAAACTGGAACGAATCCGGGAATTCCACCTCAAGGGCGTCCCACACAAGATCCCGGAATTGGAACTCAACATTCTCAGAATCTTCTGGGCGATAAATCAAGGTTTTGTTGGGGACATTGCCGAAACCACTGCTTACGATGGCTACCATAGCTTTCATAAAAAATTCCTCCTATTGACTTTCGGCGTTCGCCGTGATAAACTGTAAAGGTCTCCCGAATGGGAGTGGATTGAAAAATAAATGCTTAAAAGCAAATGGATGAATCAGCGAGAGTTGATGCTCCAGGAGAGGCCCGCCGGTTTCGGCGGGCTTTTTCTCACTCTTTAGGCCGCCCCAGCTTATCGCAGGGAGTGAACCCACCGTTCTGCCAGATCGCAAAGCAAAGCTTTGTGTTATTCCCTCGGTAGTCCTTCTGCCCATAGGCGTAAATCTGGCCTTCTTCAGGGGAGAAGACCACAAGGTCACCGGCTTCGCCGTCTCTGCTGTTGCCGGTGTACATTCCAACATGGGTTTTAAAATCATACTTTCCGGCTGCAAAACTTGGCAATCCATGGGGCGGAGTAGCGGCGCTGGTTGAAAGAGTCAAATGATGCGATGATAACGTTTTCCATGCTTATGCCTTTCTGCCCTCGTGCCTCCGGGGCGGGGAATGTGGTTATTCTTCTGAGGAGCGTTCACGGAGAGCAACGCAAAAGGCCCAATCTTCCGTTGTTGGCGGAGTATTCGGGTTTGGGGTGGAAATGGAGCTGCCTGCTGCAATGAGCTTTCCCTTGTACCAATACTCATTAGGCCCGGGGCACTGCTTGACGATCTTTCCGTATTTGCTGCGATATTCTGCGTACATTTTTATGATCTCCTTTGAGTTTTATTTGGGTATCTCCCTTAAGTGTCTTTATTATACCACTCATTGGGTGGATTGTCAATAGGCAAATCGCAAATCTTTACAAATAATTCCCCGGGAAACGAATCTTTCCCGGGGAATATTGCAAGATACTTTATTCTCTCAGCCGCCGCAGGATAGCGGCATACTCTTTGGGGTACATTGCCTGGATGCAATCCATGTGTTCCTCCAGCACATCCAGGAGCCGGGAAAGGCCGGCTTTTCTTGCCGCTTTGGCAAACTCGCTTCCGCCGGTGTCTACCGGCTCCTGGGACATGGAATACATCTGCACAGGGGCAGGATCGGCAGAGCGGGGGCTGTCCGGGAATAGATGATCCAGGATGGTATAGCAAGAGGCCATCAGCTGGCAGGTGGAGGCTGTAGGCCGCCGTACCGCTTTGCACTCTTCTATGGTTTCCAGCAAATCCCGCTCTGTAAGCATCCTTTATCCCTCCATGCACCGGAGGGCCTTGTCTAAAGCCTCCCGGGTTCTGCTGTCCGGCGCATCATCCATCATGCGCCGCAGCTTGTCGGCAATATCCTCCTTGGCATCGGTCCGGCTGTAGCGGCCCATGCTGTCCCGCTTCCGGCCCCGGTAGCTCACGCTGTCCCGGTATCCGGGCCGTTCGCCGTAGTTACCCATTGCATACCAATCTCCGGCGCTGCTGTACCCTTCTCCCATCATCACCTTGTCCAGGTTTTTGATGGTGTGGGCCAGTTTGTCCACGGTATCGAGATCACCGGAAGATAGTTTGTCCTTTTCGGCGATTTCATCCAGCTCCCGGCACAGGGTATCCCGCAAATCTTCCAAATGCTTCATTTTGTTCACCTCCCGTTTTTTACGCCACACGCTCAATCATCAGATTGGCGTTGGCAACATCAATGGCCTGTGCGGAAATGTTCTGCACGGACAGCGCCACACAGCAGTTACGGGGCACATCCACAAAGGCAGAAGTCGCCACGTTAAATGCTTCCCCAACGGCGGCGGGAGTGACCGTTGCCGTAGTGGTAGGCAGGGCCTCACCGCCCAGGGCCAGGGCCACACTGATAGCTCCAGCGGTTCCGCCGGTGGGAACGGAGATATTGCCCACGAACAGCACCCGATACCGGGCCAGGGTGGAGCAGCCGTTACAAATACCCCGCAGGGTAACCAGGCCAGCCCCATCACGGTGAACAACATACCCCCGGTTACATCTCACCGGCGTATCGGTAAATAGCACATTCTGTCCAGCCGGTACAGCCTGGGCAGCGTTTGCAGTAAGTTCAACCGCCATGTTCAGCCCTCCTTACGCCACGTTTCCGCAGCCGCAGCCGTAGCCGTTACCGCAGCAGTTGGGATTCGGTACGACATAAGCTGGTCTGGCGGGGGGGTTGTAGTAAGCGAACTGTTCGGCGACATAGCCCTTTAGCACCTGGTTCTGGTTGCTCTGGCTTGCGGCCAACTCGGACATAAACAGCTTCTGGTTCTGCTGGGCGATAATCTGATCCTTTGCCGCCATTTCCTGAGCCGTCAACCGCTGGTCGATGGAGCGGAAACCGCAGTTCATAGCGTCGATGATGTCCCGGGTGGTGTTCTGGATGGTGTTCCGGGTGTCACAGCTCTGGGTAGCCAGATTGTAGTTCACGCCCTGGACCGCCTCCCGGTTCTCGCAGCAGCACTGCTGCTGGGCCATCTGCATCTGGAAAAGCTGCTGCATCAAAGCCGCCTGCTGGTTGCACCGGGAAAGCTCCGCCGCCTGGAAACCGTTGCTGATATTCTGGTTCACGCCAGCAAACCCATTCAGCATTCCGGTATTCATGGCGTAAAAGCCGTCGCAAACGCCATTGTTCACGCTATCGATTTTCCGCTCAATGTTGGAAAAGTCGGACGCAAGCACATAGCCGTCCACAGCACCAGCGCCAGCACCACGGCCACCAAAGCCACCGCCCCAGCCGTTGCCGCCCCAGCCGAACAGGACAGCGAAGAGAACGATCCAGATGAACCATTCGCCGCCCCAGCCCATGCCGTTGCCATATCCATTGGCACCTTCGGTGCACGCTCGGACATCAGCAGGGCCCATTTCGTTGGAAATTGCCATTTTGTTTTCCTCCTGTAAAAAAGATATTTATAACAGCGGTTTACCGCCTGTTACCGAAACCAAACATTCCCCGGAACTGATCAAACTGCCCCTGCATCTGCTGTGCCATCTGCTGGGCCTGGTTTAGCTGCTGCTGGCTCACACGTCCGCTTTGCATCAGCTGATTAAGCAATTGCTGGGGGTCTTGCCCTCGCATCTGCT
>ERZ1034768.70-NODE-70-length-40599-cov-9.723732_pt1 | contig 40599 bp, 26 predicted proteins | sample MGYA00520691_ERZ1034768 | MGnify/ENA primary metagenome ERZ1034768 (study PRJEB33766, sample SAMN09781704) | gut metagenome | biome: gut microbiome | host: Homo sapiens | place: Madagascar | study: EMG produced TPA metagenomics assembly of the PRJNA485056 data set...
GACTATAATGAAATAAGCTACACGGAAATTGAAGATTGTATCGAGGATGCAAAGAAAGGATTGCTTAGCCCATATTGGCAAGGATACGCAGAAAGAGAAGTTGATTCTTTGAGACTGACTGATGGCTCGTTGCCTGAGCGAGCTGAACAGTTATATAAAGAACTGAAAACAATCCTGCTTGAAGTTCATCAGAAAAAGGATGACTGAAAAATTTAGTGATCTTAGATCACATTCAAAAAATGAAAAAACGACGCATAACCGCTACTTTTGCGCGGCACCGGTGCTGCAGATGAAAAAAACGGCTGGTTGCACAATTACGCAGAGCGTGAGTAGGTTGAATTTTGTACAAAATAACGGAGTGATATCTCCTTTATATTGGGGACATTAAGTGGATTTTAAACAAATAACGATGGTGCGATGAGATGCGAAAATTGCTATTAACCGGAAATTTTGAAAAAGAAGGCTTGACAAGCGTAATTAAATGTGTTATTATTTCAATAGTTGATAATGGGAAATTATATATTGACGAAGTGTGCCGTTTTGTGGTAGAATCCAGTTGTCTTCAGGACAAGTGGATTCATTGGTGTACAAACTTGGGCCTGTAAGACAAAAAGTCTTGCAGGTCTTTTTTGTTTCCTTTGACATCAATGCAATCGTTCCTCAGCAGAGCCGATCACCTGCGGAGGACGAAAGAGAACGGAGAGAATGCTATGATTCGGGTGTTATCCAAAAAGAAGAAAGACTTTCTGGCGTGCTGCACTTATGTGACGGAAGTGGAGTTTGAAGTTGCAGAAGATGGTCAGCCTACCCGCTGGCTGTGTTACAGCGATGCAGCCTTTGCCGGCTTTATCGTGACGGACCGCAGTGCGATGATGGACGAGTCGAAAACAACGGAGTATTACCAGCAGATGCAGGTTCTGGAGGAGTACGAGGATCTGGAAACGGCAAAAGGGTCGAAATACTATGACCTGTTTGCCCAGATGCAGGAAATTGCCGAGGAAAGCTGAGATTAGCCCACAGAAGAACGCTTTATCGGACAGATAAAAGCGTAGAATCATGTCAGAAAATAAGCCGAAAACTGTGGGAAGCGAAAAGGGGTATTGCAAATGAGCATCTTCATTGATCTGGAAATGAACACCACGGATGTACGTCTGATACATAAGAAAGATCTCCGGAATGAGATCATCGAGATCGGTGCTGTCCGCATGGATGAACACTTTCATCCGCTGGATCGTTTCCGCATCTTTGTGCGGCCGCAGTACAACGGTGTGATCGAGCGCAAGATCTACAAGCTGACCGGTATCAGCAATGCAGCAGTGAGCGAGGCAGTGTCCCTGACCAAAGCACTGGATGCTCTGGAAGCGTGGTGCGGATCGGATGGCTGCGAGGTCTACGCATGGAGCACCAGCGACCTGACCCAGCTGCGAAAAGAGTGCCGTTTCAAAGGCATCGACAGCATCTTTCTGGATGAGATCGTACAGTGGCACGATTTTCAGGAGGACTTCCGGCAGATGCTGGGAGAGAAAAACATCCTGTCCCTCAGCAACGCCATGCACCGGGCAGGGCTGGAGCCGGAAGGCTGTCTGCACGATGCTTCGTGGGACGCTTACAACAGTGCCCGGTTGATGGAAACGGCTCATTCTCCGAATTTTGCGGCAGATGTGGAAAAGGCACAGGCGGTCTGTTATCAGGAAGCTCCCAAAATGCAGGGCGGGCTTCCGCTGGACGTGATGAAAAAGCTAGCGGCTCTGCTGCAGAGCAGCCAGCCGGAACCCGCAATGGCGGTGTGATGGGAAGGAGCAAGGATTGTGATGATGGAACATTTGTGGAATTCGTACTATGTACAGATGCGGATCACCTACCGGGAGCATTCCCGCGATGGTAAGGTGAAAACTTATACAGACACATTCGAATGTGACCAATATATTGCGGAAGCCATTCGTTTGTTCAACGAAAAAGGCTATGCCACGGGGAATTGCTGTGAGGGGCACCCCTACCGCATCATTCCGGACAACAACCAGCGCAAGTACAAAAATACGGCATATTTCGAGGGCGGCTATATTTCATTTTGTAGTATTGAGGATAAGAAGTTTGTGCTGGATAAGCTGAAAGAAAAAAGCAGCTTCTTCTCCGAAGACACCCATTCCAAAATGACGTGTGTTCGGACAAGTTTGGAATGGAAACCGATCCGCAGCGCAGAAGTGGATGGCCTTAAATACAGCCAGATGCAGTACGAGAACATGACCAAAATTTTTAAGATGATCTATACGGAACTCTGGCGTGTTCTTCTGGAGGTGGCGCAGGAGCTTCCTTATAAGGAAACGGACGATCCGTGGATCTTGAAAGCAGAAATTCTGGACAAGCCCCTGAAGCCGCATTTTGCAAATGTTCCGGGACTTAAAACATTTGAAGAAGTATAAAAAGTACAGGAGGAAGTATCATGAATGCACAGAAGTATTTTGAGCAGCACGCCGAAGATCTCATTGCTCGCTATGCAGGCAAGAATGTTGCCCTGTTTTTCCGGGGGTTTGTGCCGGAAAATGTCCGCTGGCTGGCGCAGCGGGAGGATGCCATCCTGCCTGCCGGCAAGATCCTGAATGCGGACGGCACTGTGAGCATCGCCAAGATCGACGCGGCAAAGCGCAAGCTGGTGCAGAGCCTCATGGTGCAGGACGGCGTGACGGTCGGCATCTATGAGGAGATGCTGGCAGTTCTTCAGACCGTGCAGGAACCCGGTGCTATGTTCGATGCAGAGTTCATCGTCATCGACAACAACGCTTTCCCTGCGTATGTACCCAGCTGCATCCCGGCGGTCGACGCAGATGCACTGGCCGAGGCTTACGAAAGCGAAAAGAACGATCTTGCATCGGAGGCAGAGGTTCTCAGCCGTTACTATGCCGGTGTCCGCATTCTGGATGAGCATTACTATTTGGCGCTGTTCAACAAACACAAGAGCGAAAACATCCGCTGCCTGCCCTTCTACCAGAAGCAGCAGACCGCTTTCACGGATGCCGAGGCAACGGTAGCCCATGATGTCTCCCCGATGGTGCTGGCCGATGACATCCTGAGCGGGTGGCTGGAAGGCAACGTGGTCGTGCCGGTGGAGCGGGTACAGAATGCGGCAAACAATACTTACGATGTGCTCTCCTTCCTTGCCTCCCAGTGCGGCACCACATTTGCTCTGAACTGTGCAGAGAAGCAGGAGAAAATCGAGCCGGAGACCATCAACCGCTATCGTGCCATCCTCAAGCAGTATTGGGGCGTGGATGCAGATTTCCGGATGCTGGACTTCTACAAAGACCCTGCCGCTGGGACGGAGACAAAGCAGATCAGCCAGGGCGAAATCATCAGCACCATTGTCAAGCAGTGCGAGCTGGCTATGGGCGATTATCAGGACTATGCCAACGTGTTCCTGACCGCTCCCACCGGTGCAGGCAAATCGGTATTCTATCAGGTGTCCGGCATCTATCTGGCACAGGTACACAAGGCTGTCACCATCGTGGTCTCGCCGCTGATTGCTTTGATGCAGGATCAGGTCACCCAGCTGGAAGCCCGCGGCGTGCATTGCGCAACCTTCCTGAACTCCAATGTTTCCCATGAAGAACGGGAAGAACGCCTGAACGCTATCCACAACGGCGAAAAGTCCATCCTGTACCTTGCCCCTGAAATGCTGCTGACCACCTCGCTGGAGACCCTGCTTGGCAATCGCCGCCTTGGTTTGTTCGTTGTGGACGAAGCCCACACCGTCACCAGCTGGGGCAAGGACTTCCGTGCGGATTACTGGTTCCTCGGCGATTATCTGGAGCGTCAGCGCCGCAATGCTCTGCACTTCCCGGTCCTCTGCCTGACCGCTACTGCTGTGTATGGCGGGCAGGATGACGTGGTGCAGGATACCATCGACACCCTGAAGCTGAACAACCCGATCCTGTACCTTGGCCGTGTCCGCCGTGACAATATCAACTTCGACATTCATCCGCTGGAAAAGACCGTTGAAGGGAGCCGGGACGAATTCAAGGTAAACCACGTTGCGCAGCAGATCGAAAAGTTTGTGGCGGAGGGACGCAAAACGCTGGTCTATTGCCCTTTTACCTCTACGGTGGAGGAGATCTACAACGCCGTGTCCCCGCTGGTGAAGAATAAAGTGCGCCGCTACTATGGCCGGCTGAACCGCGTGGAAAAGAATGCCGCGCAGGAGGCTTTCCGCACCGGGCAGGCCGTTGTGATGATCAGCACCAAAGCCTTCGGCATGGGCGTGGATGTGCCGGACATTGCACAGGTCTACCACTATGCACCGACGGGCAACCTGGCCGATTATGTGCAGGAGATCGGACGCTGCGCCCGCGATAAGAATATGACTGGCGTGGCGACCGAAGAATATCTGTCGGGTGATCTTTCTCAGCTCAAGCGTCTGCACGGCATGGGCGAACTGCGTCAGTATCAGCTGCGCGAGCTCCTGCACAAGCTCTACTGGATGTACAGCCAGAAAAAGCACCGCAATCTGCTGGTTTCGCCGGATGCGTTTAGCTATCTGTTTGATTCCGATGATGTGGAGAACCGCGTCAAGACCGGCCTGCTCCTGCTGGCAAAGGATCTGGAAAACACCTATGGTTTCCCGGTACTGGTGGTACGCCCCAAGGCCATGTTTACCACCTGCTATGCCAATGTGCCGGAGGAAATCGAGCAGGAGTTTTTGGAAAAATACGGCGATTTCGTCAAGAACCTGTACGATGATACCATCACGGTGAGCCGCAGCTATACGCCGCGTGCATCAGATGTCATCACCCGCAACAGCGGCAGCATCTACGAGATCCGCATGGGCGATCTCTGGGAAAAGTATTTCTCCGATATGACCTTCGGGATGTTCAAGGTCAAATTCTTCAATGGGGAGCTGTTCGCACAGGACGGAACCAATCGTATCTCCGTCCGTGTCAAGACTACTATCCGCTATGCACAGGATTTTGAGACGACCCGTGCAAAGCTGCGTCAGTACATGGAGGCCGTCGCTCGTGTGTTTGACGGCTACCGCAAGGCCAGCCACATGTTCACGGTGGAAGAATTCTGCCGCGATGCACAGGAGGCACTGGGAGGCGAAGTTCTGGGCCGTGACTTTGCTAAAGCATTGCTGGAGCTGTTTGTGATGGACGTGAAAATCGACCCTACGAAACGGGATAGCGACCGGATGAAGTTCATTCAGGCACGTCAGCAGGGCAGCAATAAGATCGGTATGAGCTACCGTGTGATGAATGGGAACTACTTCTCCTGTGCCAACTGGATGGACGAGCGTCTGGTCAACTGTGCCCCGAACCGGGAAGAGAATGAGTATCTCGGTTATCTGCCGGCTACCATCAACAAAAAAACGAACCCGGTAATGCGTCTGCTGGCCGTGCTGGAGATTTTCGGTCTGGCTAGTTACGAAGTGCGCGGCGGGCAGAATCTGGAAATCTTCGTCCGTGTCAATGACCCGCAGAAGATCCGCAGCCTGTCGGAGGACCGCCGCTACAAGAACCAGCAATTGGCCGAGATCCACCGCCGTCATGCGGATGCAGAGGAAATGATGACTGCTTTCCTGACCAGCGATCTGACCACCAAACAGCGCTGGGACCTGATCGAGGACTACTTCCTTGGGCATGACGAGGTTGTGGCACAGGTGCTGGGACTGAACGAAGAAAATTGAAGGAGGTCGTTCAAATGAAATTCAATAAAGGTCTGTTTGATTTTATCGGCTACATGAGCTTTTTCAATCCCGTTGGTACGGGAGCTGCTGGGGACTCAAAGGCAAATCGGGAAGTACTGTTTGACGATGTTCAGGAATGTTCTTCCGCTGAGGAATTTGCAGAAAAACACGCAGATGAGTTTGATAGCGTGGAAGATGCAGAAGAGTTTTGGGAGGATAACTGAGAACTTCGCTGCTCCACGAACTTCGGAACATCTGAAACGATTTGCTGAGTTTTGCGAGATTTGTTTTGTGCAGAATGTCTATCAATTGAGGATAATTTAGCTACTTTATGAATTGACAAAGCTTCGTATAAACGATAGACTTAAATATAATTGTACATTATATAAGTGATGGTGTTTTATGAGCAGCAAAAAGAGACAGGATCAGTATACTGCCGGATTGGTATCAAAGCCCTTCTGGTTCTATGAGTATAAAGCCTATGTTAATGAACTTTTGAACGGTTCATCGGCAGACGAAATCAGGAGCAGTGCTTTTGAGAAGCACCTGTTTTCCGCAGCCAAGGAGTACCGTGTAAAGGAAATTCTTAATTGTGTTTCGCGTCGGGTGACACAGTTTGATCAGGATTGGCAGGAACTTTTCGGACAGCAATCTGTTATGGTGCAGAGAATGATGGTTCTGCTGTCTATTATGGCAGACGACAAACTTTTCTTCACCTTCATGTACAGAGTATACCGTGATAAGCTGATTGTTGGAGCTGAATCTTTGGAGTCGAGCGATGTGCTTGCGTTCTTTCGCTTGATGCAGAACGAGTCTGAGGAAATTGCTCAGTGGAAAGACACGACCATTCGCAAGCTGACACAGACCTACCGTAAACTGCTGAACGATGCAGGACTTCTTGCTGGCGACAAGATGGTGCCGCCTCTGCCCAGCTCTGCATTAAAGCAGTACCTGAAGGCACATGACATGAACGCCTATCTGATGGCAATCACAGGAGCAGATGAATGAATACGGCTGATAGACTGAATAACCTTGATGCTTTTTTGCACACAATTTCCGAGGAGAACCACGCCGGACTCGGCGGTGAAGCTGGCTACTATGTGTTCAGCTATGACCCGAAAGATGAGATGCGTATTCGGCAATGGACAAAGAATGAAATTGAGCTTTTTCGGAGGGCACATCGTCCGGTTGTGGAGTTTGACCTCTACAAAATCATGGCGGAACTGCTGGTTGAAAAGCATCCACGGCAAAAATACGAAGACCTGGAGATGCGGACCGGCAGCATGACACGCGTGGTGAATGCGGCGAACAGTGTTTTGCAGATCGGACGGCCGATGGACCTTATGCTGGACTACATTGTGAAGCGCATCCCACAGGACAATGCTGTTATCCTGTTGACCGGTGTTGGAAAATGCTACCCACTTTTGCGTTCTCATAAAATTCTGAACGACTTGCATGACCGGCTTGCACAGGGGATTGTTCTGATGATGTTTCCGGGACGATACGAAGATGGCTACCTGTATTTGTTCGGCGATGTAAAGGATGGCAATAATTACCGTGCGAAGCCTATCTGATATGGATGTGTAGGAGGAACTGACATGAATATTGGTCAGATGTTTGCAAAATCGATCAACCGCGAAATCAAACCGGTGGTCAAGCCCGGTCAGGTTGATGATGCAACTGTCAAGCTGGAACTTCAGGAATATGTTGTGACACAGGAGCTTCAGAAACATTTTGCTGCATTCTTTTCAAATTACCGTCGAGGCATTGGCGCAGATACTGATCGTATCGGTGTCTGGATTTCCGGCTTCTTTGGAAGTGGTAAATCTCACTTTCTAAAGATGCTGTCTTATCTAATCAGCGATAAAGAAGTTGCAGGCAAGCCTGCATTGGAATATTTTATCGAGGACGATAAGATTACGGACCCGAAGGTTCTGGCAGACATCCGCGCAGCAGAAAGTGTCAGCACGGACGTGATCCTGTTCGATATTGCCTCCAAGAGCCGCACCAGTAGTGCCGCTGCACGCGATGTGATCACCATGGTTTTTCTGCGGGCATTCAACGAGAAACTGGGTTATTCCTACCAGTATCCTCGCATGGCAGATCTGGAGCGGAAGTTGGATGCAGATGGAAAGCTGCAAAAGTTCCGTGACCGTGTAGAAGAACTGGAAGGCAGCAGCTGGGATGATGCTGTGGCTGGCATCGACCTTGCACAGGATTCGTTTGTGCAGGCACTGGTTGAGCAGGGTGTGATGAGTGAGGAATCTGCACGCAGCTGGTGTGACCGTGTGGGCGAAGAATACAGCATCAGCACGGAAGATTTTGCCAAGCTCGTCCGTAAACATATTGAAAGTAAGGGCAACGATCATCATGTGGTTTTCTGCGTGGATGAGGTTGGTCAGTACATCGGTGATGACTCCAATATGATGCTGGATCTTCAGACGCTGGAGCATGATCTGGCAGTTCAGTGCCATGGCAAAGCGTGGATTCTGGTCACCGCACAGGAAGCCATTGATAAAATTCAGGCTGTCAATAATGTAGACTTCTCCAAGATTCAGGGCCGCTTTGACACCCGGCTGTCCCTGTCGTCCAGCGATGTGGCAGAAGTTGTCAAGAAGCGTATCCTGAAAAAGAATGCAGAAGCGCAGGCCGAACTGAAAACGTTTTATCCCAGAAAGGCAGATGCCCTTGATACGTTGCTCAAGTTCTCTGGCGATATGCCTGAAATGAAACTGTACGAGAATGCGTCTGATTTCGCAGAGGTGTACCCCTTTGTTCCCTATCAGTTCAATCTGCTGGGCAAGGTGCTGGATGCTGTCCGTCTGTTTAGCAGTCCCGGCAAAAACAGCTCCTATGGCGAACGCTCCATGCTGAGTATGTATCTCAGCACCGCCAAGAGCCTTCAGAATCAGGAAGAAGGCATCCTCGTCCCGTTCAATGCATTCTATCAGGGCCTGTCCGCATTGGTGGACCACGAAACTGCCATTGCCATTACCAACGCACAGCGTAACAATTCGCTGAACCCCGACCATGCAGAAACCTGCTTTGAGGTTGAGGTACTCAAAGTCCTGTTCATGATCAAGAATGTGCGGGAGTTTGATAAGCCTACGGTGCAAAACATCGCTACCCTGATGGCATCACGGACGGATGAGGACCGTTATCAGCTGGAAAACCGGGTGGAAACGGCTCTGAAAAAGCTGGTTCAGGAGCAGTTGGTACAGAATCTAGGCGATAATTACATCTTCCTGACCAATGAGGAGCAGGAGGTCAACAGAGAAATTGCGAGCCGTCGGCCGGAAGATTCCGAAATGAACCGCGAACTGGCAACGCTGATCTTTGATGAAAACTACCGCGCGGACAAGTACCGTTATCCGTATCTGAATGGCCGTTATTCCTTCGGCTTCAATCGGAAAATCGATGGCTATGATGCCCTTTCCCGCCCAGACAACAGCATTACAGTCAAAATCATCACCTCCCGTGGCGATGATGCAGATGAATCCCGCCTGAAGATGCTGTCCTCCGGCGAAAGCGGCGACCACACCATTTTTGTGCAGCTGCATGACGATACCCGCCTGAACAACGAGCTGCGCATGATGCTGCAAATTCAGAACTATCTGCGCAGCGGCACCGCAGGCCGTATCACGAAGTATCGCGCTATCTGCGAGGCAAAGCAGGAGGAAGTGGAGGAACGCCGTCAGAATGTTAAGGTGTTTCTGAAGCAGGCACTGTCGGAAGCGGATATTTATGTGTACGGCTCCAAGCTGTCCGGCGGCTCCCGCGACTTTGAGACACGCTTGAATGATGCCCTGAAGCAGCAGGTGGAACGCCTGTTCAACCACCTGACGGACATTGACAAATCGGTTTCGGAGCAGGATATCGGCAAACTGTTTGCAGATGCCGGGCAGATGCGGCTTGGCGGTGACGGTACCGGCAACAGCCGCGCCTTGGACGATGTCCGTACCCGTATTGAGCGTAATTCTCTGTCGAGAACGGTGACAACCTCGCTGAAAACGCTGCTGGGCATCTTTACAAAGGAACCGTATGGTTTCCTGCCGGTGGATGTAGAGTGGCTGGTTGCACGCCTGTTTGCGGATGGCATCCTGACGCTGACCATGAACCATGAGCAACTCAGCCTTTCCAGCCGGAATGCGCAGGAGTTCCAGCGTTTGTTTACCAGAGTGGAGTCGCAGGAGCGTTTGCTGTGCGACATTCGCAAGCACGCCACCGATAAGCAGAAGCGTCTTGTCCGTGATATGATGCGCGACCTGTTTGAAAAGGGCGTTTCCTCGGATGATGACGAGCAGCTGATGAGCGATCTGCAAAAGGAGTGTACCGCTCTGCGGGATGAGCTGCGCAGGCAGCAGGCTACTTACCGGGAGGAGCCGTATCTCCCCGGCAAGAACACCGTGGATGCGGGCATTGCCCTGATGACCTCGCTGATCGACCCCACCACGACGGAATCCTTCTACACGGCACTGGAAAATGCACAGGAGGATTATCAGGACTTCAAGGAAACTTACGAATCCCTGCGGGACTTCTTCAACGCCGGGCAGATCAAGGTGTTCCGTGAGGCGCACGATGCTGTGGAACTCTACATGCGCAATCAGAGCCAGATTCATGACGAGGACGTGAAGAACGCCGCAGAAGCCATGAGCAAAATTCTGCGGATGGCTGAACCTTATGATAAGATTCGCAGTCTGTCCGCTCTGCGTGCTGATTTTCTGGACAAGTACACCGCTCTTCTGGAGAAGGAGTCGGCTCCAGTCAAAGCCTATGTGGAGGATTGCTACAACCGTGTGTTCCAGGAGCTGAACACCGTCCGCTGCAAAGACCACTTCTGGTCCTCTGTGGTAGCGGAGCGTGATGAGACCGTGCGCAAAATCCAAAACGTGAAAGACCTGAATGATCTGGTGCTGATTCGCGCCAACGCAAACCCGACGAAGATCCGTTGGATCAACACCATCGACCAGTACGAGGCTGCACACCAGCCTGTGGTGCAGACCCCGGCGGCAAAGGTGCCGGGCAGTGCCCCTGCAAAGGCTGCGCCTGCTGCCCCGGTGCGCCGCCGCATCACCGTCAGCATTCAGGAGGTGACGGATGAATCGTGGCAGATCAACAACGCCGCAGAGCTGGATGCCTATATTGAAAAACTGCGCCATGCCCTGAAGCAGAAACTGGACAATGGCGATACCCTGAACGTGGATATTTGGTAAACGAAAAGAGGAACACTATGGAAAAGGCACCCATCAAGAAGTTTGCGGTGGAAGCCCGCCGCAAGCTGATCGCAGATGTGACGTTCCAGCTGGAGCGGTACGGCATCACGGAAAACGGCATTGTGGAGCCGCAAACCAGCACGGACAAGGAGCTGGTGTTTGACCTCGGCAACGGCAACACCCAGACCATTAAGGGCGAGCGCTATGTGAACCAGTACAGGAACCTTGCCGCCCATGTGCGCGGCTTCTATACCACCGATGAACCGAAAAAGGAGCTGGAGCAGTTCATCGAGGAGATCGCCTATACATGGTTCAACCGGCTGATCGCCATCCGCTTTATGGAGGTCAACCGCTATCTCCCGGTACGGGTGCTTTCCAGCGAGATCACCGGGCAGAAATTGCCCGATCTGGTCAAGGCACCTTTCTCCGGTGATCTGGAGTTCACCGATGCCGAAAAGCAGCACATCTTCGATTTGCAGGATGCCAATAAGGAAGATGACCTGTTCCGTTTTGTGTTCTTCAAGCAGTGCAACGACCTGAGCCGCATTCTGCCCCGGCTGTTTGAGAATCTGGGGGGTCACGGCAGCTATTCGGAGCTGCTGGTGGTGCTCAGCTTCAGCGACCCCAACGGCGTGGTTTACCGTCTGGTCAACGAGGTGGACGAGCGCTGGTTCGATATCCATGCCACCGATGAGGACGGCAAGCCCATGGGTCAGGTGCAGATCATCGGCTGGATGTACCAGTATTACAACACTGAACCTAAGGACAAAGTGTTTGCCGACCTGAAAAAGAACATCAAGATCAGCAAGCAGAACATCCCGGCGGCAACCCAGTTGTTTACCCCGGACTGGATCGTGCGCTATATGGTGGAGAACAGCCTTGGCCGTTTGTGGTATGAGGGTCACCCCGGCTTCGATAAGTCGGAGTGGAAGTATTATCTGGACGAAGCCCCGCAGGAGCCGCAGGTGGAGCAGCAGCTGCAGGAGATCCGTGCCCAGTACGCCCAGATGGAGCCGGAGCAGCTGAAAGTGATCGACCCCTGCATGGGCAGCGGTCATATTCTGTGCTACCTGTTTGACGTGCTGATGCAGATCTATCTGGACAACGGCTACTCCAAGCGGGAGGCTGTGCGCTCCATTCTGCAAAACAACCTCTTTGGTCTGGACATCGACAAGCGTGCTGCGCAGATCGCTTACTTCTCCGTGATGATGAAGGCACGGGAGTATGACAGCAATTTCTTCAGCCGCAGCAATATCCCCCAGCCCAGAGTGTACGACATTCAGGAATCCAACTGGCTGGGCGGTGCCTATAAGCACGAAATGGGCAATTTCCTCAATTCGCAGCAGCACCGGGATACCCTCAACTATCTGCTGGATGCCTTTGTGGATGCCAAGGAGTACGGCTCCATCCTTCAAATCAAGCCGCTGGATTATGAGGGCTTGAAGGAAGTGTGGGAGACCAGCGCAGCCGCCACGGCGCACGATGCCAATATGGCAATGTGGTATGATGCCGCAAAGGATGCCGTTGCACAGCTCATCGAACAGGCTATCATGCTGTCCCAGAAGTATGATGCCGTGGTGACGAATCCGCCGTATATGAGTGCCGCGGGAATGGAAGGGACACTTGCCGAATTTATAAAGAAGAACTATCCAGACACAAAATCCGATTTGAGCACGGTCTTTATGGAAAAAACGATAGCCATGTGTAAATCACAGGGCTATATGGCAATGATAAACATTCCTGTATGGATGTTTATCACTAGTTATGAAAGATTAAGAGCTAATCTGTTAGATAATGAAAGTCTAGTAAATATGGTTCATCCGGGACGCGGTATTTTTGGATCGGATTTTGGTACGACAGCTTTTGTTGTTTACAAAAAACACATTCTGAATTATCAAGGGCATTATAGACGGCTGTTTGATAAGCAGGGTGATGTAGAAACTCCTGAAGTTCGAGAACAACGATTCTTTGAAAAGCGTGGAATCTATTACGCCAATCAGGAGAACTTTAAAAAAATTCCGAGTTTGCCAATAGCATATTGGGTCGGAGAAAACTTTATTGACGATTTTCGGACAGGAAAAGCTTTGGGAGATGTATGTCCATGCAAAAAAGGCATGGATACCTCCGATAATGACAGATTTCTTCGTCTCTGGCATGAGGTGAATCAAGAAAAATTCTCCTTTGGTTTGGTCGAGGACGAAAAGAAGTGGTACCCGTATGATAAGGGCGGAAATTTCAGGAGATGGTACGGAAACAAAGAATATGTTGTCAACTATGAGGATAACGGAGCTGAACTGCAAAATTCAAGAGCAAATCTAAGAAGTAAGCAACTCTATTTCAAGGAACATATAACATGGAGTGCACTCACAGCTGCTGGGACAAGTTTTCGTCTAAGCGATTACAAATCACTTTTTGATTCAGCTGGTTCATCGGCTTTTCCTAATGAAAATAGCATTTTCTATATTTTGTCAATTATGAACACTAAGGTGTTCGATTTGGTAATGGGGGTTATCAACCCGACTATCAACTATGGCGCAGGGTCGGTCGCATTGACTCCTATAAAGCAATCGGATGAGAAAGATAAAATTGACCGTATTGCTTCAAACAATGTTGAAATTAGCCGTACAGATTGGGATGCTTTTGAAACGAGCTGGGACTTTAAGAGACACCCGCTGGTGTAATAAAAGGAATCATTTATGGAAGAAGTTGTAAGAAAAGAAATTGAAAAGATTTGCAACGAGGAACTTGCAAAACGTACATGGGGCGCAAAACTTAGTAAGGCCAACAAAGGCGGTATGCCACGCTACCTGATTACAGATTACCGTGCGTTTGGCCTTGTGACAGGAATTGTGAGGTATTTTATTCATCGAGAAAACATTCAAGAAAGACTTTTCTACAGAGGACAAACAGAAGAATGGGCGTTAAAACCAAGTTTGTATAGGAACATCGAAACCCATGATAAAATGGATCTGGCTGATTCATGGAGAAAGCAAGCTCTGGAAGTTCTTGAAAAAGAAAAGTTTGACTATAAAGGCACTCCTGATGAGCGGGAAGCTTTGGCACAGCACTATGGGCTAGCAACATCTTTTATTGATATTGTTGACCATTTCCAGACGGCATTGTGGTTTGCATGTGATGGGCAGAAGGACAACAACAGCGTTGGATATATCTATGTTATTTCTGTTCCAGAAGATAAGGCTACTATCATTGACCTGAGAAACAAGCCGTCTAAATGGCTGCGTCCGCATGTTCAGCAGGGATTTTGCTTTAAGATGAATCACATCTCGCAGTGCGGATTGATTCCAAAAGACTATCATATTATGACGTTTGTTGTGCCACGGGAGTTGTTGGAGCGCTGGAGCAATTATGACGTGATAAAGCACAATTATATGTATCCGCCGGAAGAAGATGACAGCAGTTATGGATTCTGGCAAAAAGTCGAAAATCATCTAAATAAAGTGGGACTGGGAACAGCTCCACAAAAGTGGATTGAGGAACGGATGGATGAAAAAGCAAGAGCTTAAATCTCTCCTGATTGGAAACGGAATCAATATCAATTTTGGCGGAAAGGCATATTCAAACCAGTTTATCATTAAGAGAATTATTTTCAATGCGAGGGCCGGAAAATACGACCCACTCTTTAACGGGAAAATGAGTGGGGAGCAGATTGAAGAAACTTTTTTGAATCTTGCTGAATGGGCAAATGCTATTTCAAGAGGAGAATGCGACTCTGTAGTGACGACTGAAGAACTTCCGCTTCTGGAGGATTTCAAGAAAAGGTATAGCAAAAAGGTTGAGCACTACTATGATGTCGGGTTGGAAGACTGGTTGTTTATTCTCCATATTGTCTTTTTGAAAAATGCTGACCTGAAAAATATTTGGGGTCCCGTAAAGTTCAGCTTTGAGCAGATGATGTTGGATGCCATATACAACGACGGTGACATTCAGAAGGTATACTTATCCATGGGAAAACCCGTGAAAAGATGGTTCGAACAGTTTGATAAGATTTTTACATTGAACTACGATAACAATGTTGAAACACTGATTAAAAAACCAATATTCCATCTTCATGGTGATTACCGTACAAAAGCTAACAGTGAAAATCCGAATACGATTTTGGGGTATCAAAGGACGGAAGCCCACCAGACAGTAGTGGTCCCCGGATTTGAACATTGCTACTGTAATGCCCTTTTTGATTACAGAGGTGAGAATAAGCTCCAAGTGGCGGATGGATTCGAAAAAGGAAAAGCAAGTGTTCAGCGTCTGGCTGACAGTGGAGTTCCTGCAAGCGCATTTCCGGCTCCGGCAGCAGGTTTAGTTCAAACATATCGTGAGCATCCGGAACTTGAGATTGCACCAACGTACCACTTTGATGAGTTTAGAAAACTTAGCGGAGAAGTACATATCATTGGTATGTCGCCCAACAATGATTCACACTTGTTCAGGTTGATTGATGCAAGTGCAGTTGACAAGGTTGTTTTTTACTACTTTTCTGAATCTGAAAAGAAGCAGAAACTCCCGCTCCATCAAAAAGTAGAATATAGAAGTGCCCTGGATCTTTGGAAAAGCTTGAAAGCAGCTCCCAAGAAATACAGCTGTAATTATGACATTCCGAAATCACCTCAAATTGATGGAATCTTTGACTTTTTGGGCGAAATATCAGGTGACCCTGTATCAAAAGCGGATATCATAAAAGAAGTTAATTCTATCCCCGAATTTCGGGCAAAAGAACTGTGCGAACTGGTAGATCAAGAAATAAAGCAGATGGATAAAAAAGGATCGCCTAAAGATGAAAAGGAGCTAAAATGGAGATTTGGTGAAGTCAGTCGAATCGCACTAAGAAATGGTGTGATGCCTGCGGCACTGTTAGTACATTATACTATGACGTTGGGAAAATGAGTTTCTTTGGCAAAATGTATTCATAAGGAGATGAGTCCATGAGCATCAAATCCACCACTCCTGCCCAGCACAAAAGCAACCTGCGCAATGTGTACGGCACCTTTGCCATTGAGGGTATGACCATCAGCAAAGCCACCCGCAGCAACCTTGACCGCATCGGCAACGGACAGGCCAGCTGGCAGGAGGTTGTGAAGGAACTGCGTGCAAAGTACGATCACCCTGATAATGCATAATTAGAATAAAGGAGAAACGCCATGCCCTATTTAGAGACCATTCCAGAACTTCTGGAAGCAAAGGAAGGCGAACACGTCCAATTCAAAGAGGCGAAAAATCGGTTTGATTTTGGAGAAGCCGCAAGGTGTTGCTGCGCCTTGGCAAACAATGGCGGCGGCAAGCTGGTGTTTGGCATCACAGACAAACGGCCGCGTCAGGTAGTAGGCAGTCGTGCTTTTGAACAGCCGGAACGCACTCGTATGGGGCTGATCGACAAGCTGAAAATCAATGTTGACTTTCAGCTGTATGACTATGAGGGAAAGCGGGTACTGGTTTTTGATGTGAAAAGCCGCCCGATCGGGATGCCGGTACTGTATGAAGGCGTTGCGTGGATTTATGACGGCGATACGCTGTGTCCAATGCCGGAAGATATGCGCCGCCGCATCTATGATGAGATTGGAACAGACTTCTCCGGCAAAATTTGTGAGGGCGCGACCTTTGACGATCTGGATGAGACTGCGATTGAAAATTTCCGTTCCAACTGGATCGAAAAAAGCGGCAATAAACAGCTTGCAACACGGTCAAGGCATCAGATTCTCATTGATTGTGGTGCCATCACGGATAGTGGCGTGACCTATGCAGCTCTGATTTTGTTCGGCAAAAATGAAGCGCTTACTCGTTTTTTACCGCAGGCTGAAATTGTTTTTGAATATCGTTCTTCCGAAGCATCTGGCCCTGCAAACCAGCGGGAAGAATTCCGGGTGGGCTTCTTTGCGTGCTATGACCGCATCTGGGAGCTGGTCAATTTGCGGAACGACAAACAGCATTATCAGGAAGGTTTTTTCGTATTTGACATCTTTACGTTCAATGAGCGCGTCGTGCGAGAGGCCATTCTGAATGCAGTCAGCCACAGAAATTACCAGTTTGGCGGCAGCATCTTTGTGCGCCAATATCGGGACAGACTTGTAGTTGAAAGCCCCGGCGGCCTGCCCTTTGGCATTACGCTGGACAATATACTGGATCGTCAGTTGCCACGCAATCGCCGTATTGCAGAGATTCTTTCCCTATGCGGCATGGTCGAACGTTCCGGGCAGGGCATGAATCTGATGTTCGAGCTAAGCGTACAGGAGGCAAAGCCGCTCCCAGACTTTACTGGTACGGATGAGTTCTTTGTCAGCGTTACGCTGAATGGGCTAATCATTGACAAGGCGATGCTTTCGGTGATCAATCGCATCAGTGAAAGAAGTACAGAGCTGCTGTCCACGGAAGACTTCTTGGCCATTGATGCGCTTTACCACGATCGTCCGCTCAATGGAAAAATGCAGGCGCGGCTGCCCCGGCTGGTCGAAATGGGTATTGTGGAGCATATCGGCCGAAAGAAATATGTCCTTGCAAGAAGCCTGTATGCGGCAACAGGAAAGACCGGCGTGCATACAAGACACGTTGGTCTGGACAAAGATACCAATAAGGCGCTGCTGCTGAAACATATCCGGCAGAATAACGATGTTGGAACTCCGTTCAAAGAGTTGCAGCAAGTTTTGCCGGGTCTTACTCGTGGACAGATACAAAGGCTGATGCAAGAATTGAAAGATAGCCATCAGGTGTATCCTCAAGGAAAAACAAGCGCGGCACGTTGGTTTGCCAATGTTTGATGCAGAGGGCATTTGGATGCATGTTTAGAACCAACTTGCATCAAACTTGCTGCAAACTTGCATCAAACTTGCTGCAAACTTGCATCAAACTTGCCGCAAAATTAAAACGGACTTGCAACCTGCCGGGTAGTAGTTGCTGCTAGACAGAGAAGGAATAATAAAATGGGAAAACTGATAAGCGATAAATTTGCCGCATGGCAGGAAGAATGTGAGCAGCGTTTCCAGCAGCTCAAGGCCAACGAGGAAGAACTGAACCGCATCTTTATTGATATTTACGGTTTGCAGGATGAGTTGACCCCGGAAGTGGAAGACAAGGATGTGACCGTGCGTCGCGCCGACCTGACCCGTGAGATCAAGAGCCTGCTTTCCTATGCAGTGGGGTGCCTGTTCGGGCGGTACTCGCTGGATGTGGATGGGCTGGTGTATGCCGGCGGCGAATGGGATGACAGCAAATATGTGACCCTCAAGCCGGTAACAGACAATGTGCTGCCGTTGTGCGATGAGGAATACTTTGGCGAAAACGACCTTGTGAACCGTATCGTGGAGTTTGTCCGGGTGGTGTATGGTGCTGACACGCTGGAAGAAAACCTTGCGTTCGTTGCAAAGGCACTGGGCAACAAGGGCAACACCAGCCGTGAGATCATCCGCAACTACTTTTTGAAGGATTTCTTTACGGATCACTGCAAAATCTACCAGAAGCGGCCCATCTACTGGATGTTCGACAGCGGCAAGAAGAACGGCTTCAAGGCGCTGGTTTACCTCCACCGCTGGGATGCCGATACCACCGGCCGTGTCTACAACAACTATCTCAGCCCCCTGCTGCGCACCTACGCACAGCAGATCGTGCAGGAGAACAATGTCATTTCCAGCAGTAACGATGCCCGCACGGTGTCCACGGCGCAGAAGCGTCTGGACAAACTGAAGCTCCAGCAGGAGGAGTGCGAGAAGTACGAGAAAAATATTGCCCACCTTGCCGCCCTGCGCATCACGCTGGACTTGGATGATGGCGTAAAGGTGAACTATGTCAAGGCACAGACTGCCGCTGATGGCAAAAATCTGAACGTACTTGCGCCGATTAAATAATGTGTGACCAATACACCGGGGTGTGAAAGCACCGCCCCGGTGTATTGGTGTTTCTACGATGTTGTAAAGGAAAGATGAAAACCCATGGCTAAAACGACACTGCGCCAGATCGAAGACCGCCTCCGGGGAATGTTTACTCCGGGCGAGCAGCGCAAACTGGTATTCTGGTACGATGAATCGGCCAGCTTTGAGAACGAAGTGAATCAGCTCGACCTCCCCGGTGTGACGGTATACCGCATGGAGCCCCGCACCCAGTTTGCCACCAAGTGGATGCTGGAGATCGACCACCCGGACGAGAGCTTTCTGATCTATGCGCCCTTTGCAAAGCCCCCACTGGAGGAAAACCATCTTGCGGATATGCTGTGCTACTCGCAGGAATACTCCACCGACAAGGCGACCATGATCGCACAGGACTTTGATCTGGATGAAAGAACCCGGCTCTTTGTGCAGGAACATATCAACTTCTTTGCAGCGCAGGATCGCACGAAACGGTTCTGCGATCTGGGTACGCCTGCCTATACGGAAGAAACCTTTGCGCTGGCCATGATGGCGGTGCTGTGCAAGTGCCCGCCCAAGCCGGAGGAACTGGTACGCCATGTTCTGCGCGGTGCGCTGGATGCCGGGAACGAATCCTTGCAGCTTTTTGAGAAATTCGGGCTAGCAACGGATTTCTGGTTGGTCTGCAAACGGCTGTTTGGCTACAATCCGGCCGGGAAGAACCTGAAAGATCTGGTCACCTGCCTATTTGCCACCTATGCTGCCCACGCAATGGACATTGATGCCCCGGATGAATGGCTGGATCGCAGCCTGCCGCAGGAGGGCGAGGTTCTGAATTTCCTTGACAGCATGATGAACTATCTGCCAGCGCAGCCGTATTTTGAGCGGTTCTCAGCAACGGCTGCGCAGGAGCTGAACGTCATGCAGGTTCTGGGGCAGTTGCAGCACACGAATCCCGACTTATTGCTGGACTGTACGGTGTTCGCTGCGGCAGAGACACAGATCAGCAGCTGGATCATGAACCGCCTGATGGAAGAAAACACATCGGCAACCCTGAAGGGGTACAGCATCCGGCAGATCTGCGAGGAGCGCAGCAAGACCTACTTTGGCGCAAAGGATGCCCAGAAAGAGCTGTATTGCCTGCTGGCCAATGCCTGCACCGTTCTGGAGGCAGTGCATTTCGTCCCGGCAGATGGCGTTGATGCACTGGCGGCGCAGTATAGTGGCAGCGCATGGCAGGTGGATACGGCTTATCGGAAGTTCTACCTGAGCTATGGAAAAGTCATCCGTACACAGGAGATTGAAAAGCTGCAAGCACTTGTGGAAAAAGTGTATACCAGCTGCTTCCTCGATCCACTGGCGGTGCGTTGGTGCCAGAGCCTGTCCCACGATCTGACCACCTTCCAGACGGAGCGTCAGACCCATTTTTACAGCAAGAATGTCAGTGGGACACGGGAGCGCGTGGTGGTGTTTATCTCGGATGCCATGCGGTACGAAGTGGCACAGCAGCTTTTTGAAACGCTGGCGATGGATGCAAAATGCACGGCAAAGCTGACCCCGGCTGTCAGCACAGTGCCCTCCTATACACAGCTCGGCATGGCAGCACTGCTGCCTCATGTCAGTCTGGAGCTTCAGCCTGACAGCACCGTAACCATCCTTGGAAAGAAAACGGTGGGCACTGCTGCACGGGAAAGCATCCTGCAAGCGGCAGAGAAAAACAGCAGCTGCATCCAGTTCGACCAGATGCAGAATATGCGCCGCGACGAACTGCGCAGCTACTTCTCTGGCAAGACGCTGGTGTATGTTTACCACAACCAGATCGATGCCCGCGGCGATGAGGCCCGCACGGAAAACGAGGTCTTTTCTGCCTGCGAGGAGGCTGTGGAAGAACTGTACAAGGAAATCCGCCGCCTGACCGACAATGCGAACATCCGGCACTTTATCGTAACGGCAGACCATGGGTTCCTGTATAAGCACGACCCAATTATGGAGAGCGATAAAGTCATCAATCTGCCACAGGCAGAAATCAAAAACAAGCGTTTTATGATTTCTGATGATACGCAGCCGGTGGCCGGAGCCGTGGGCTACCGCTTGGGGGATGTGCTGGATACAGCGGATAACCGCACGGTATACACCCCGCTGGGCAGTTCTATTTTCAAGTGTGCTGGCGGCGGGCAGAACTATGTGCATGGCGGTGCCTCTGTGCAGGAGATGCTGGTGCCGGTGCTGGACGTCCGCACGCAGGCCGGGCATGTTGAGACCCAGAAAGCCACCGTTTCGCTTCTGCCAACCCCTGAAACGCTGATGGATGGAAAAATCACGTTGAAGTTCCTACAGACAGAACTTGTGACGGATACTGTTCTCCCGGCGGTGTATGAGGTCTTTGTCGTCAACGCAATGGACAATCAGGTGTCCACCAAGCGGACGATCCGAGCAGACAAGACTGTGGGCTGCGCAGATGAAGAACGCCGCACAGAGGTCACGCTGACTTTGAAGAAGCTCCCGTATTCTCGTGAAAATGACTACTATTTCCTGCTGACGGACAAGGATACAGGTGCTGTTGTGGAAAAAAGATCTGTAAAAATTGATATTGCTGGGGCCAAAAAGGAGGAATAAAAATGAATATTGCTGAAGTTGTGGCAAAAATGAACGTTTACCTTCTGAATGCGGCGGATGTATGTCGCAAATGGTTAGAGCCACGTCTAAAGAGCCTTGAACCAAACGATTGGTGGAGTATGATCGTTCTCCCCAGCTTATCAGAACTTCAGCAACAGAAAGTGAATGAAAGAGGCATTTCAACGCTGCAAGGACTGGATTTACAGGCTGTTTTGACTGTGGCAAGAAAGAATATCTATTCATTCCGTAATATCGAATTCTACACGGATTATTATGGAATGAAGGATAGCATCCGAGCTATGTTTGAAGTACGGAATGACTGGGCGCATCCTACTCCAGAAGAAGTAACTTTGACTATGACGAAAACCGATTTGTCAAGGTACATTGATTTTATGGAGCGATTTGGCGGTGATCGTGTAGAAATAAACGAAGCTAAGGAATTCAGGGCCTCGGTAGAAATGCCAAACTATGGAAATCCCATTCGGATTCAGGAACCGTCTCCTTGCCCGGCTGACCGGCCTGCTGCTGCGGTCGCAAAACCTGCTCCTGCAGCCAAAGTGCTGGCAAACCCGTTTGAGCTTGGAGTGATCGTCAAGAAAAAGAGTGATCCGAGTCAAATTGGGCCAATCGTTGGCATCCAGGGCAGTGGCGAAAACACAGAATATCAGGTTTGGATTGGGAATTCACGAGAAACGCTTTATGCGGATCAAATTCTTCTTGCGGATGCTTCTCCAGAGCGCTGCAATGTCACCATCGATGAATTGAAGATTCTCCTGACTGCTCAGCAGCTCTGCAGCCCCACCAACGACCAGCTGTACTCCCTGAACGCAGCCCGTGTGGATTTTGTTCCCTATCAGTTCCGCCCGGCCCTGAAGATGATCCATGCGGAACGTCCGCGAATTCTTGTTGCAGACAGCGTCGGTGTTGGTAAAACCATTGAAGCCGGCCTAATCCTCCGTGAATTGCAGGCGCGCAACGATGATTTCGAGTCGGTACTGATCATCTGCCCCAAGCCGCTGGTTGCCGAACACAAGTGGCGCTCTGAGATGAAGCGCTTTGATGAAAACTTTACGGAGCTGGATGGTGCTTTGCTTCGGGAGGCGATCAACGAGTGCGACAAAGATGGAGAATGGCCGGTTGCTCTGCGGAAAACGATCCTGCCGTATTCACTGATGACCAAGGAGTTGCTTACGGGCAAAGGCCGCCAGAAAGGTCTGCTTGATCTGGAAGAACCGGTTCATTTTGACCTGGTGATCATTGATGAGGCTCACCACATTCGCCACTCGAATACAGGTGCTTACCGGGTTGCACGTTATTTTACAGACAATGCAGATGCCGTTGTTATGCTGACAGCAACACCGGTTCAGACAGACGATGATGACCTGTATACCTTGCTGAACACTCTCCGCCCGGATGTGATCTTGGACAAAAAGACCTTCAAGGAAATGCAGGAGCCGAATGCAGAGATCAATGCGGCAGCAAGATTGATTCGCCATCAGGCAGAAAACTGGCGTTCGGAGGCTGCAGAGCACCTTGCCTGTGCCGCGCAGACCAGCTGGGGACATAGTGTCATCGAAGACAACCCGACCTATAAAAATGTCATGGCAACGCTCAAGAGTGCGCAGCCGATCGACCGCGCAACGCGTGTAGGGCTCCTTCAGGATGTGGAAGGGCTACATAGCTTTGCAGACATGATCAATCGTACCCGTCGTCAGGATATTCAGAACGATTTCTGTGTGCGCCGCCCTCAGAGCGTTTCTGTCCATTTTACCCCGGAGCAAAAAGAACTTTATGAAGCACTGATGGATTTTGAAAGTCATGCGCTCAGCTATCTGCACAACAATGTGCCGCTGGAGTTTATGATGAGCACGCTCATGCGGCAGGCTTCCAGCTGCATTTTTGGTCTCGCGCCGTTGCTGAAGGGCATGGTCACACGCCGTCTCGGCGATATTCTTTCGGATTATTGTGATGAAGAAGGCGCTCTCACGGTCAATGAACTTGAAAATCTGAGCATGGGTTCACTGGAAGCCGAATTCCGCGCAATGGCAAACCATGTGATCGAGCTCTCGGAGAATCTGCCTCAGACTGATGAAAAGCTGGAGCGTTTGTTGGAAGTCATAGAAACCAAGAGCCACCAGCAGAACAACAAGATCATCCTGTTCAGCTCGTTCCGTCATACGCTTCGCTATATAGAGCAGCATCTTGCAGAAAAAGGATACCGTGTGGCGCAGGTGAACGGCAGTGTGAAAGACGAAGAACGTCTGGCACTCCGCCAACGTTTTGAACTTCCGGTGGACAATGCCAATGCGCTGGACATCCTTTTGTTCACAGAGGTCGGCTGTGAAGGTCTGGACTATCAGTTCTGCGATTTTATGATCAATTATGATCTTCCGTGGAACCCGATGGCAATCGAACAGCGAATCGGTCGTATCGATCGTCGCGGACAAAAGAGCGATACCGTTATCATCTGTAATCTTGTAACAGAAGACACGATCGATGCAAAGATTTATCACCGTTGCCTGGAGCGCATTGGTGTGTTTGAAAGCTCGATTGGCGAGTGTGCTGGCATTCTTGGCGATATGACTCAGAAAATCAATGAGGCAGTATTCGATTCCTCTCTTACTCAGCAGGAAAAAGAGGAGAAGATTGAAAAAATCGCCGACAATGAGGTTTCCAGAGCGAACGAAATGAAACGGCTGGAGGACGAAAGCAAACAGCTGTTTGGCATTGACATCTCCGGCTATGTGTTGGACAGAAAGGTTATGGATGCCGAAAATCCGTGGATCGGAGAGCGATACATCCAGGCACTTGTGACAGAATACCTCTATCGCATTCTGGGTGAAAAGAAAAACTATATTCAGGGTGAAGGAGCCCATAAAGTTTTGACCCTGAGTGGTGAAAATCGTGCAACTCTGAAAACAAAGCTGCGCAACTCCCGGATGAAGAAATCGGCGATGTACAATCAGTGGATGGATTATCTGAAAGGCTCTGATACGCGCATCTCTGTGACTTTCAACCAGGAAGAAGCAGCACGGGACCGGAATGCGATCTTCTTTACGGCGGTTCATCCGCTTGTAAAAATGGCAGCCGCTGAACTTCATAAAAAGCAAGAGGTTTATATCAAGCTCATTGTGGATGCCAGTGACTATCCTGTTCCCTGCGGAGACTATCCGTTCCTGATCGTAGAGAGAACAATCGTTGGAATGCGGAAAGAGGTTCGTATCGTTCCGATTTCGGAAATCAATCTGTCTGCGTCGGATTTCTGTGACCTGCTGGAAGCAGCGGATTATAAGGAGATTCCTGATGATTGCACGGATAAACAGTGGGAAAAGCTGTCCCAGCTGAAACGGGAACAGCAACAGCAGGCTCTTGCGCAGCTGACGATCGATGTAAAAGAGAAATGCGATTATCGCCGTGCAGCTGTTCTGAAAAGCTATCAGTTCCGCAAAGAAGATCTGTTGGCCCGCATTGAGGCTGTGGACGACGAGAGCATCAAGCGGATGTATACGAGTCAGCTCAACAGCCTCGAAACTGAGAAGAATTCTTCTTTGAACGATTTGGAAAATATCCAGAATTGCGCAGCGGTCGAAGAAAACGTCATTGTTAGGGGAATCATTACGGTTTGTGATTAAATTAAGGATGGCTTATGGGAGATTTATATTCTGAGATCCGGGAACGCAGCAAACAGGATTATGGTCAGAAATTTGAAGAATGGGCACCCCGCATTCTGGTAGACCAGTACAGTGACCGAACACACTTTATCTTTGAGTTGATTCAGAATGCAGAGGATGCTGGGGCAACCTATGTAGCATTTTCCCTTTACCAGGACCGTCTGATTCTGTGTCATAACGGAAAACTGTTTACAGAAGCAGATATCCAGGGTATCTGCGGCATTCGTTCTACGAAAGATGAGCCGGAGTCCGGGAAAATCGGACGATTTGGCATTGGATTCAAGTCTGTCTATGCCTATACGAAAACGCCGCGGATCTATTCTGGCCAGTATTCTTTCCGAATCTGCAATCTGATCCTTCCTTATGCGGAAGAAAATGAGGCGACCGGGGACGATACGATTCTGATTCTCCCATTTGATGGAGAAGTCAATCCCGAAACAGCTTATAATGAGATCGGAGATGCGCTAAAAAAGTATCTTTCTGCGGATGTTTTGTTTGCTCTTTGCAATGTCAGAAATATAAGCTGCAAAATTTATCCGGATGAAAGCGAATGGTCCGTCAGCAAAGAATCCGTTCCAGTGGACAATGGCGTGGATAAAGTCCTGCTGACGCAGAAGCCAACAAATTCCGCAAGAAAACTTCTGGTGTTTCGTACACAAGATAAGCAGCCAATTTTGATTGGATATGAACTCGAAACGGATGACCACGGAAAAGATAGGATTATCCCGACAGAACAGCACTATCTTTATGTTTTCTTCCAGACAGCAGTAGAAACGCATCAGACATTTTACATTCATGTTCCGTTCTCAACGACACCTGCGCGAGACAATGTCAGGCACAATGAAGTGAATCAGCTCCTTGCTGAAAAACTTGCAGCACTTTTTGCCGATAGCATCCGCTGGTTGTTGAAAAATGGTTATGTGACACTTGACTTTTTGAACGAGGTATACCCAATCTTGGATACCTGTAAGGAAGAAAATCTTCGAGGCATCCATGAAATGGGACTTGCACTTTTAAGGGACGGTCTTGCCCTTCTGCCGACCGAAGAAGGCGGCTATTGTTCGATCCAAAATGCAATGTTGCCTTATGCTAAAAATATAGCAGATAATATCACACAGTCCATCTTACAGAGAGAATATGGTGACACAGCCTGTTGGGTAAAAGCAGATGTCTGCCTTGGAGTCAACGAACATCTGATGATGTATCTGACCCATCATTTTGGTCTGCCGGTATTACGCTGGAGGGATGTCCTCCCGCGCCTGACCGCAGAAATTCTGGAAGAACAGACGGATGAGTGGCTTCTGAATCTGTTTGATACGATTTATTCAACCTGTACTGGTGTCTTCCGTTCCAAAGAAAAAGTAGATGCCAAAGGAATCCCCTTTGTCCGGCTTCAGGATGGTTCGCACATCCGCTGCCAGTACGATGGTATGGCACAGGTCTACCTTAATAATCCGATGTCCTGCAAAAATAAAATAAGCGCAGCAATCCTTCAGGATCAGCGCGGCAGAAATTTTTATGTTGATGCACTCGGCATTGAGGAATATAATGCTATTCGGGAACTGAAAGATGATGTGTTGTGCTTTTATGGTGAAGATTCAGATGATACGGATATCCAGTTTGAGGATAATCTGGAACACTTTGAACTGATCGAGCGTGCATTAAAGGAGAATGCAGCGGAGGTGCAACGTATTCTGGCAAATGTCCCAATCGTTTGGGATGGACAGCAATGGAAGAAGCCGGGGGACTGTTATATTCCGTTTGCATTTCTCGATCATTCAGACCTTACAGGACAGGCGGTGCTGAGCCAGCTGAATGTGCCATGGGTGTCGGAAGATTACTATGGGAAAATCCCGGCGGAAGTGTTTGAAAAAATCGGCTGTAACATCGGAATTAAAGATATACTGGTGGATCGTTGTACATATGACGATAGGCTGCAAAGAGCAGATGCCAGTTTCTTTGAAATGCTACAGAAGCGTGTCCTTTACAAGAGATGTCAAAGAGTAGACTACCCGGAAACATGGGATATGTACCATTCTATCGACCATTTACAGGATATCTTGTGTAGTAATTCCGTTGAAATGTCAGTTAAAGCGGTGGATCTTATAAATGAAAAAGTGAAGAAACACCCATTATACGGAAAAATGACCGGTTCTCATAGTAAGGCGTTTAACACCACGACAACTGACAGCGTGAATCATATTCCTTCAATGCTGGCGTTGGAGCTTAGCGGTACAAAATGGTTGTACGATAAGACTGGAACACTTCAAAGTCCCGCTGACATAAAAAAGTCAGACCTAGCTGTGCAGTATTCAGGTCACGGAGCAGAGATATTTGCACAACTTCCCTTTAAGGCAGAAAGCGAAGCTGTCGAGACTGTAATCCAAAGCGTAGAGGAACCATACCAGGCTTTTATCAGTGCTATGCTGAAAAGACCTGATGAACTGCGTCTAATGTGCGAAACATACCAGAAACTTCAGAAAAAGCGACAGAAAGAGACTGACAAAACACAATCTTTAACGGAGTTGCTTGAGAAGCAGAGCAGTGCGCAGACCGAGGTAGAGACAGAGCCAGCTCCAGATGATGAGACATTGGGCGAGTACGGTGCTGTGCGGAACCTGAAACATCGCGAAAAAAAGTTGGAAGAAAACTTCCAAGAGGGACTTGAAGGCCAAAAAACAGTTGCGCCGCGACTGCGGTATACCTGTTCTGAAAGCAACCACGAAGAAAAGGCTTTTTTGCGAGCGCAATATTTTGGTAAGTGCCAGATTTGCGGCAAGCAGATTATCCGATATGATGGAAAACCATACTTCGAGGCGTGCAATATTCTGCCGACGGATTCGATTCCGACAGCGTACAAGCAGAGCATATCAGAGGGATGGAACTCGCTTTGCCTTTGCCCGAACTGTGCAGCAGAATTCAGATATGGAAAGAAAAATCTTTCTGAACTTGTCCGAATGATTCAAACATACAACGTTGAGGAAGAAGATGAAAACCTGATCGTTTGCGATATCGAGATGCAGGGAGAGAAGCGATCAATCAAGTATACAGGAAAACATTTTCTGGCACTGCAAAAGGCAATCGGATTTTATGATGACTATATTAAGAAAAAAACTGATACAGTGAAAGATGAATCCGATGGTTGAGATAACTCTGGCAAGCAGTGCATTCGTGCGCACAAATGCAAATTTTGCGTTGCAAAATGCTTGTTGGGAAATCCCAAACCCTTTCTGATCTGCACCGTTCCGATGCAGGCTACGCGTTCCTTCCGAACGCTTTTGAATGTGTCAATACAAACTCTCTCCAAAAATCCGAGTCGCTTTTTGGTGCAAGCGTCAATGGCATAACTCCGATGTTCGTGGTAGAATAGGTGCGTTGTGTGCCTGACGCATGAAAACGGAAAGGACGATGCAGAAATGGAGCAGCTTTATCTGATGCCCGGTGAGGAACGCTACACAAAGTTTCGGGATGAGAAAGGTGTGCCCAAAATCCGTTACACCTACTGCTCTCTGCACGGCAAGCTGTTCAACTGCACCTGCCGAACGAAAGATGAAGCTCAGCAATTGTGTGAAGATTGGCTCGTAACGCAGGATCGCTGCTACATAAACTAAAAAAGTCGCCGAGGATTCCGCCCCATGAAAGGGTTAGAATCCTCGGCGACTTTCGTTTATCGGGTCTGCTGCTTTTCCTGTGTGTCTTTTTCTTCTGCGAAGAACAATTCAATATTTTTCTGTGCCTTTACCAACTCCTGCATTTCTTCTCGTGCCTTGCGATAGTCCGGGTAGGCTGCTTTCTTTTGGGTCAGAAGATCGGAATACTCTGCATTCAGTGCTTTGACCTTCGGCAGCTTTTTTAAGCCTGTTTCATCGAAAGCGGCCTTGGCTGCTTTGTGCAGTGTGATTTCTTCCCGGTGAGTATCCAGAAACTTTTTGCTATATCCCGCTTTCCGGTAGGCATCGTAGACTGGGTGGGTCTTGGCGTAATTGACGATGTGCGTTTTCAGCACAGCAATTTCCGCCATCCGTGTTTCGGCGGCTTTGATGGAATCTCCCAGCTGGTGATATTTTTCTGTTGCCGCCGCTGTGCGTTCATTCAGTTCATCTGCGCTGCCAATTTTGTGCTCCTGCAAGAAAATCAGCGTCTTGGACATTTCTTTCAAATTGTATTTTTTCGCCCATCGTGCATAGCCTTCGCTTTTTCCCTCGGCCAGCTTTGCCTGAATGTCAACCAGCAATTGGAACGGCGGCTCTTGGAGCGGCTGTATTTGACGTGGATGGTGTTCAGTTTTTCCCGCAATCACCGCTTGCAGTTCATCCTCACTGTACCCAGCCCCCAGCGTTTTGAAGCGGATGAACCGCTTCTGCCGTGCGCCCTTGACGGAAGTGTATTTTCCACGCTTGACCTCATAACCCTGTTGTTCCAGTTTTTGCAGAAAATCTTCGTAATCCTTGGGCTTTTCTGCAAGGATGCTGTCGATGATGCCACACAGCCTATCACGATTGCTTTCTTTGGGTGGATAGAGGGTACGTTTCTGCCGTTCCCGGTAGGGCTTTATTTCAATAACAGAGAGCTGATGCTCCAGACAAATCAAGTCGCTCAACCGCTGAACGGCCAGTGCCGAAAAGAAAAAATCCCGGAACTTTTTTGAACCGTCCAATGCGGTGGAGTTGAAAATCACATGGTTATGGATGTGGTGACGGTCTGTGTGGGTGGCAACGATAAACGCATACTTACCCTTGGTAAACCGCATGGCAAGCTCATAACCGACCTTGTTGGCTTCCTCGGCAGTGATCTCGCCGGGTTTGAACGACTGCCGGATCTGATAGGCAATCACGTCACTTTTTTGTCTGCGCCCAGTGACAAGTTCATACTGCCGTTTGGACAGCATGAATTCTTCATCCACCGTCAAAGGACTGCACTCATAGCTGCTGACCAACTCTCCCTTATTCGTTTTGTCAGGATTCTGCGCATAGTCCGTGCGGCTTTTCAGGCAGGCCGCAACCGACTTGCCCTTGTTTTTGTGCAGCGCGATCAGCCGTGTCGCGGCCATCCTAAATCACCCCCATAAAAGAAAAAGCCGCCCGAAGGCGGCAAAAGGTTGAAAATGCTCCTTACAGTTCGGCCAACCACTCACTGAACCGCCCGATGCCCTCGGTGATGGCAGTTGCACCGAAAAAGAGGATGAAGCAGATGAACTCGGCCACCAGCAGGATAAGAAACTGATCCCAAGTCTGGCGATAGGCAGTGTAGATGCCGCAACCAAAGATGTAGAGCATCAGCGGCGCGACCACATAACTGGACAGAGTGAGCAACCACTTTGCCATCAGAGCCAGAAACGCCACAAAGAGAGAAATCGGGAAAAGAACAATTTTCTTCAGCATAGACATCATATCAAGCACTTCCTTTCTGTTCGCCCTTATTATAAAGGTATCGACCACTACGTTGCAAGGATGTCAAGCATTATATGTACACCCGCAGTCCTCCAACTGCGGGAATTTTTATAGCTCTGCCAGCTGGGAAAGAATTTGCTTGCCAATGTCAATCAGTTCATCCAGACGCTGCCGCAGATCTTCCATGTCGGCGGCGTAGACCTTGCCGCACTCGTTGGCACGCTTGGCGTACTGATTCAGATTGTTGCTGCAATTCTGGAGCAGATAAGCCATTCGGCGTAGCTGCGGCAGATCGAGATTCAGGCAGTATCCATCCAATGCCATTTTGCGAATATAGGCACTCAGGCTACGGATGCCCATGCTGAACATCTTTTCATAGATGCGGTTCTTTTCTGTTTTGGTCAGGCGCAGGATGATGATTTCATCCCGCTTCTCTTTCATCGCGCATCACCATCCTTATCATAATAGCTGCGGAACGGTTTGACAGGCTCCGACTGATTGGTCTTTTCCCCCAGTGCAGCCAGCACAGACGGACGAGTTGCAGGTGTTTCGGTTTCCTCGGTTTCTTCGGGAACATCCTGCGAGGAACTGCGGTCACGGTCGATGTTCAGCAAGGCGTTCAATTCAGCAAGGCGGGCAGACTTTTCGGCCAGTTCTTCCTCCTGTGCAAAGGGCTTTGCCACTTCGACCTCTGCGGCCCGCTTCTGCTGTTCAAGGTTTTGCAGAGCATTTTCGGCATCTGCAATACGGTCAGCGAAATTGTCAATGGCATTGTCCAGACGAGTGATATTGCCGCGCGCATCATCGCCCAGCGACACCGGGTAACTCAACTCTGCCCGGAGTACGGCCTGATGCTCATTTTTGAAGCTGTCGAATCGAATGTTCAGTTCAAAGCCACGGTAGGTGCCCAGCAGCATCATATCAGCATTGGGCATCTCCTGCCGAGCCAGCAGCAGCCGTTCGCCTGCAGCCTTTTTGTCATCGTACACCATGCCCTTGATGGTCATGCCGCAGAAGTTTTCTTTGTCCTGCGGGTGTGCTGCTGCAATCTGTGAATCCTGTTGTAAAGCAGCAATGCGGGTTTTCTGTTTCTGGATCTCCTCCGGGAAAGTTTTGAGCAACTTATCCTCCAGACGATATTTCTGATTCTGAAAGTCTCCGCGCAGCACCTTCAATTTTGCTACCTGCACGTCCAAGTCCATCTTTTCCCGGATGCGAGGGTCGCCTGCACACAGAGCCTTGATTTCTGCGTAAGATAAAGCCTGTTCGTCAATATCATCGCAAGATCGCATAGGCGATTTGCTCGTCATGATCTGCGAGATAAACTTCTGTTTATTCTCAAGAGTCTGATAGAGGTAGGCGTCAAATGTCGATTCCGTGACGTAGTTATAGACGTAGACTTGTTTGTTTTTATTGCCCTGCCTGATAATTCTACCGTTGCGCTGGGTCATATCAGACGGACGCCAGCCTACATCCAGATGATGCACTGCTACGAGCAGCGTCTGGACGTTGGTTCCTGCTCCCATTTTGGCAGTGCTGCCCAGCAGCACACGCACCTGTCCGCTGCGCACCTTGGAGAAAAGTTCTGCTTTCTTGTTCTCCGTATCTGCGTTGTGGATGAACTCGATCTCCTGTTCGGGCACACCGGCGTTGAGCAGCTTGGTGCGAATATCATCATAAACGTTGAACGAACCGTCCCCCTTGGGAGTAGACATATCGCAGAAAATCAGCTGGGTCAGCTTCTGCTCTTTGGTGTCGTTCCAGATGCGCAGGACGTTGTTGACGCAGGCATTTAACTTGCTGTTGGGGTCATCGGGCAGAGCGGAATTCATCAACCGCTGGTCAAGACCGATTTTGCGGCCATCCGACGTAATTTTCAACATATTATCCACAGAAGGGTCAACAGAACCGCTGTGGACTTCGGCTGCACGTTCGCTCAACGCCTGAACCATGTCCTGTTGGATTTCCGAAGGCTTGACCACTACGGTTTCAAATTTAGCTTGGGGTACTGGCAGGTTCAACTGGTCGCTGGTCTTGATATCCGCCGCTTCTTTGAACATCGCCATCAGTTCAGGTAAGTTGAAGAACTTCGCAAAACGAGTGCGCGCACGGTAGCCCGTACCCTCCGGGGCAAGTTCGATGGCAGTGGTGGTCTCGCCGAAAGTTGAAGCCCATGCGTCAAAATGGGTCAGCCCTTTCTGCTGCAAAGTGTTGTACTGGAGATAACGCATCAGGGTGTACATCTCGGTCATGCTGTTGCTGATGGGAGTGCCTGTTGCAAAAATAACGCCGCGGCCTCCGGTGATTTCATCGAGGTAGCGGCATTTACCAAACATATCGCTGGACTTCTGAGCCTCGCTCGTACTCAAACCAGCGACATTACGCATTTTTGTGTATAAGTAGAGATTTTTGAACGCTTGGCTCTCATCTACAAACAGTCTGTCTACGCCCAATTGCTCAAACGTGACCACGTCATCTTTGCGCTCGGCGGCCTGCAGCTTCTCCAATTTTTGTTTCAGGGTCTTGCGCAGTTTTTCCAGCTGCTTTACGGTGAAATGCTCACCGGCCTGCTCTTTTGCTTCCTCGATGGCTTCCTCGATTTCATCCATTTGTTCTTGAATCAGCCGTTCCTGCCGCTCTGCAGACAATGGAATTTTCTCAAACTGGGAGTGTCCGATGATAACCGCATCATAATCACCGGTCGCAATTCTCGCACAGAATTTTTTGCGATTACCGGGTTCAAAATCTTTTTTGCTGGTGACCAGCAGCTTTGCATTGGGGTACAGGCGTAAAAATTCGCTGGCCCATTGTTCCGTCAAGTGGTTGGGCACAACAAAAAGACTTTTCTGGCACAAACCCAGGCGTTTGGATTCCATCGCAGCAGCGGCCATTTCAAAAGTCTTGCCGGCACCAACTTCGTGTGCCAGCAGAGTGTTGTGGCCGTACAAAACGTGAGCAATGGCATTGCGCTGGTGTTCCCGCAGACTGATCTCCGGGTTCATGCCCACGAAATGAATGTGGGAACCGTCATACTCGCGGGGCCGGGTGCTGTTAAAAAGCTCATTGTACTTTTTCACCAGCAGAGTGCGCCGCTGCGGGTCTTTCCAGACCCATCCAGCAAAAGCGTCCTTGATGGCCTGCTGTTTCTGCTGGGCGAGAGTGGTTTCGTTCTGGTTCAGCACACGTTTTTCCTTGCCATCCTCCTCGATGGTATCATAGACGCGGCTGTCGCGCAAGTTCAGTGTGTCCTCCAAGATTTTATAGGCATTGGCCCGGCGGGTGCCGTAGGTTTCGGTGGCCATAATGTCACCGTAGCCAGTAGCAGATTTATTGCTGATCCGCCATTCGGAAGTATAAGGAGAGTAACGGACGGTGATGGCGTTGTTGTAGCGGATGCGATAGGGTGGCTGAAAAGTTTCCATCATGAACTGCTGCACGATGGAGGGGTCAAGCCATGTGGCACCCAAACGCACATCAATTTCAGAGGCTTCCAGATCTTTGGGCTGGGCTTTTTCCAGAGCTTCAACATTGACCCTGAACTCCGGGTGGCTTTCTGCAGCAAGCTGTGCCATGCGAAGCTTATCGCGCACATTGCCGGAAAGGTATTCGTCCGCAGTCTGCCAACCAGCTTCCGGGTCGTCTGCATCAGCGGCAGGCTCTTTGAAGATCACACCGGACAGTTCAGTGGTGATGCGCTCGTAGTTGCCGGGAGTACCCAGCAGGTCGGCCATGTAGGGCAGGTCAACCTTGCCATGCTCGCCAATGGATACCGCCAGTGCTTCGCTGGGGGTATCCACGCTGGTGACAATACGTTCTGGGCGAATCGTCCGCTTGGTGAACATATCTGCCTTAGATTTGAGATTTTTATTCTCGTCCAGATTCTCCAGCGAGCAGAGCAGATAATAGGAGCTGTCATCATCGAACAGGCGGGCATTTTTCTTGTCGTTGATCAGACCGTATTTTGCAGTAAACGCATCGTAGGCATAATTCAGCTTTGCCTGCGATGCCTTGATATCCTCGTCCGGGAAGTCATTCAACTGCTGGTCGATCAACTCGTTGACGATCTGCCGCAGTTCCACCATGCCAGCCACACGGCCTTTGGCGTTGTCGGACAGTTCAATCTGTGTCATGATGGAGTTCTCGCGGTAGTAGATTTCACCATCCACCACAGTATAGCTGAAATTCTTCACGGTAGGGTCTGCGGGCAGAGTTTTGCGCTGCACTTCCGCATCGGCAACGTCCGGAGCGGCAATCTCCACCGCAGTGTACTGGCCCTCGATGTGCTGCACCGCTTCGGTAAGCTGGTCTGCAAGGTTTGCATCTTCGATTGGTGCAACGGTCAGGTCATGGCCGTACTGGGTGCTTTCTAGTTCCAAATTTCCCAGCACCATTTCCGGATGGTCTACAAAATACTGATTGATATTGAAGCCATCTTCGGTCTGCCCCAGCTGCACCCATGCAGGTTCGATGTCTGCAGGGCGGTCACGCTTCTGCAAAAAGAGGATATCCGAAACAACCTCGGTGCTTGCATTTGCCTTAAAAGCGTTGTTGGGTAAGCGGATGGCTCCCAGCAAATCAGCACGTTCCGCCATGTACTTGCGGGCACTGCTGTCTTTGCTGTCCATCGTGAAACGGCTGGTCACGAAAGCAATCACGCCGCCCGGTCGGATCTGGTCGATAGTCTTGGCGAAAAAGTAGTTGTGGATAGAAAAACCCAGTTTGTTGTACGCCTTGTCGTTGACTTTGTACTGACCGAAAGGGACATTACCTACGGCAAGGTCGTAAAAATCTCGGCGGTCGGTGGTTTCAAAGCCAGCAACCGTAATGTCGGCCTGTGGATATAGTTTTTGGGCGATGCGTCCGGTGATGGAATCCAGTTCCACACCATACAGACGGCTGTCAGCCATGCCAGAGGGCAGCATACCGAAAAAGTTGCCAATACCCAAGGAAGGCTCCAAGATATTTCCAGACTGGAAGCCCATCTTTTCCACAGCATCATAGATGGCGCGAATTACCACCGGAGAGGTATAGTGGGCATTCAGAGTGGAAGCGCGGGCGGCGGCATACTCCTCTTCGGTGAGCAACCCTTTCAGTTGGGTGTACTCGGTAGACCAGTTTTCCTTGTTGGGGTCAAAGACATCTGCAAGACCGCCCCAGCCTACATACTGCGAAAGCACCTGCTGCTCCTCGGCGGTGGCACCGCGATGCTCCTGCTCCAAAGTGCGCAAGGTCTGGATGGCTTCAATATTGCGGGCGAATTTCTGCTTGGGGCCTCCGACACCCAAATTATCATCCGTGATGTGAAAATTTCCTGCGGCTTCCGGCATCGGTTCAGCGTTCAGGGCTTCGTCTGCGGCAGCAGCATCCGGAAAGGTCTGCCACTCGCCATTGACCTCCACAGAGATAGGCAACTTGTCCAGTTCCTCATCAGGTGTAGGTTCATCCCGCCGCAGACCGTCCTCGAATTGCTGCTTGTTGAGTACCTCGTTATCCCACGACTGCCCATGCGCGCTGGTGTCGATGCGCACATCGGTTTCGCCAACATAGCCGATTTTGCCTTCGATGGTTCGGGTGGGAAGGTCAACAACAACTTCGTCACCGACCTTGTAATCAACAGCCTTTTCAGGAGAAACGTCAATAATTTCATCCTGCTGCTGTTCATACAGTTCCCGGATATTGGGCAACCGTTCAACCCGGAAGATGGGCTGTCCGCTGTTGGTCAAGTCCATGTCCTGCAAGCTGACGGATTTGAACATGAAGTTGACGTGATCCACACGGAAATCCCGGCCATCTAGCTTGATGATGATGCCGATCGGCAGATAATCTTCCTCTCGCAGATATTTTGTCTGATGGTGGGTACCATCTCCGCCCTGTCCGGCTAGATAGATGCTGTTGCCCTCGGCCCACAGCTTCTGCGATTTTGCTACCCACTCTCTGCGCAAAAAGCCGGTCACTTTGACTTTTCCCAGCGCATTTTCCTGTGACAGCAAATTAGAACGAAAAACTTCCTTTACAGTGATTGCATCTTTGTCATAGAACAGAAAATATCCGCCCAGTTCAAAGCCAATCAGGGTATTGGGGTACTGCTCTTTCAGAGCATTGTATTCGGCAGCGGCATCACCATCCAGCATTGGGAGCTGTCGTTCCGCTTCCTGCACGGCGGCACGATGCTCTTTTTCCTTATCGGTCAGGTAGCGGTCAGACTGAATCATCAGGTCGATGTATTTCTCGACCTGTGTCCAGCTTAACGTAACCTTTTGATGATCCGGGTAGTGGTCAAATTCAAGTCCTTTTCCATCATGATTTACAAAACCGCTGCTGCCATCCAGAAAATCCTGCGAATGTCCGCCGATGCCGTACTCTTTCGCCAATGCTTTAGCGCGGAGTTTGCAGTCGGGCTGTGTCTGGTACAGTTCGATGATCCGCTGCTTGCCATCCTGAAAACCGGAACCATGCTTGCGCAGTTCATTCTCAATTTCAGCCTGCGACAAAACAAAAGCGGAGGGCGATTTTTCGCTCTCCGCTCGGTCTATCTTTTCAATTTGCTGGGCTTCGGTGGGAATGTTGGCATCAAAGAAACTTAACTGTAAATCAATTCCATCAGCACCAGTTCCTCTGCCTGCGCTTTCAGGCTGTTCATGTGCTGCACCCATGCCATCTGATTCCGCTCCTTGTCCGGGGACGGGTTCTGCGTCAGAAGCTGTGCCATGGTCTGCTGCATCTGGCTCTCTGCCGTCTGTTCCACCTCCATCAGGTGCGGATACAGGCTCCCGTTCAGGAGCATCGTGTTGTACAGCACCGGGCGATTCTGCATCAGGTACGTCCGGCGCAGCCTGCCGTACTTGCCCAGCGGCTTCCGGGGCTGGTTCAGAATCAGGTTCGGGAGCTGGTAGTCCCCGATGGTCGAGTAGGTCACGTTCCTGTTGTTCGTATTCATATTGGCTCCTTTCTGCATTGCGGCGGCGAATGGTTGTTTTTACGGTGCGCTCGATGTTCCGCAGCACCTCCCGGCTCATGTCGCTGACGGCTGCGCCGAGGGCGTAGACACTATCCGGGGTGGAAAAATTGTAGATTGCCTGAAAATCGTCCTTGTCGAACCACCCTGCCGGCTCAAAGCCGCAGCGTTCCAGCAGCGTGTAGGTGACGCTGATGGCGGCGGCAGACTTGAACTGCATCTCCACCCCGGCTTCATCATAATCCATCAAGAGCGAACCGTCAACGATGGCACGAATGTCGCCGCCGTTGTTGTCCCAGTAATCCGCCACCAGTTTCCCGGCAACATCGGCAAGCTGCTGGCTTACACGCTCTCCGCTGATGCCGTAGGTGGCGGCGAGCATTTCCGAAACAGGTTGTTTCAGGTCATCGTTGTACTGCCACACCTCCGGATCACGGGAATTGCGGCGCACCCCGGTGTCGCTTACGTCAAAGACGTAATGCAGGCGCGGAAATCCGCTGGATTCGTCCAGCAGGGCGATGCCCTTGGCACCTCGGCGCACATAGCGGTTCATCCGGTTGTTCCAGATGTCGAAGTCGGCGCAGGCGGTGGCATCCGGGCGCTGGGCGTAGATCATGAGCTGGTCCGCAAAAGGGTACTTGTACAGCCGGGACGCAGTGGTCAGGTAATCCGTCCAGCTTTCCCAGTATCGGGTCAAGCCGTTGGCCGTGCGCTGGGCAAGGGCGAGATATTCTTCGGTTTTGCTTGGCATTTTGGCCTCCTTTTTCAGATTTTAGGGTATAAAAATAGCGGGCAACCGTTTTGGGGTTGCCCGCTGGAAAGTGTATCGAGATAAGATTATTTGCTATTGCCCTTTATGTACTTCATAACGCAGCACCCCATCACGATGACGGGAAGCACGGTTCGTAAACCGAGGTCGCCGACCCGCACATTTACATCAATCACAAGCCCTGCAAACCATGCCGCTAAAGTGAAAACAGTTGCCCAACCGTAACTCATAGAACTGTACTCCTTCATATGTGAATATTCAAAACTTTCTTCTCAGCTTCAGCTTTCATAGCTGCCCGCAAGGAACTTACATTTATTCGACTCGAATGTTTACCGGATTCAGTGTAAGGTTACCTCCGCCCGCCACCTTATACCATTTGCCTCTTTCGAGTTTGATTCTTTCCGTTACGCCCTGTGTAATATATCCGATTCTGTATTTTTCTCCAGTCTCTACATCGGTAAAGACCACCTCAGTATCACAATCACCGCTCACTTTTACAGTTCCCCAAAGTGGCTGTATTTGTTCTGTCTTTATGGTGCCCTCATCGTTTGAAAGGGTGAAAGTATGGCTTCTCTGAATATTGATATAAATCGCCACCAGAAAAACCGTTGCCAGACATAAAGCAAACCTTCTTGTTTTCATCGAAACACCTCCTGTAAATTCGGTTTTATCGAATCATATCACATAAGCGGACTCTTCAAACTTACAGCTCAGTTTCCACCGCAAGCTGCTCCTGCTTCTCTTTTTCGTCAGCGATTTGGACATCAACATCTTCGCGCATCTTTTTCAGAAGTGCGAGGACTCGCTTGATTTGACCTTTGGTATTCTCCACTCTGCTCTGTGCCTGATTGATGTGATCCAGAACTGCCCAGTCTGCAAAGAGGCCGTCAAAGAAGAAATCCGCAAATTTCAAAAAGCTGTCCACCGTAACCTGAAGGTCTGCGGTGATCTCAACATCAGCAAGCTCAGTTTTGAACCGCCGCAGTTCCACTTGAAGCTGTTCGATTTGTTTCTGCGCATCGTCCAGTTCCTCATACTTGGCAAGATCGGCCATCAAACCGCCGCCCATTACGTCCCATGTACTCCAGCCCTCGGCATTGTCGAGGGTTTCGAGAACTTCGTTGACCGTATGCAAGGCAGTCTTTCCTGCGTTGATGGCTTCCAGCAGCTCCCGCTTTTGAACTTTCAGTGCGGCAATGCGGCTTTCGCTTTCCGCAATCTGCTGTGCGGCAGGGTGGGCAGAGACTTTGATGCTTTTGATTTTTTCGGAAAGAGCAGCTTGATACTGACTTTCGCAATCGGACAGCCGTGCCAGTCTATTTTGAATCTGCTTCAAGTCGGCATCAACGGAAGAAAGATCATGGAGAGCCGCATCGTACTTGACGCGGGCTGCATAGGCTTCCTGCCGTTCTTTGTCCAGCTTTTCATCCATTTTTCCAATCACTTGATAGAAAAATGCGGCAAGGCTGTGTCCCTCCAGACGGTCCACATCAGCCTGCTCTGCCAGCTTGGATTTTTCCAGCTTTTTCAGGCAATCAGCAAGCGTATCTCTCTGGGCGGTCAGTTCTTTCTGTTTTGCTTCGCAGCTTTTCTTTTCAGCGACCTGCTGCCAAAGCTCTTTCAACGTAGAATCACTCATATGGAATGTCCTTTCCCGGCATTACGTTTCTTCGTTCAGAAGCTGGTTCAAAAAATGCTGCCGATTATTTACAAATGTTTTGGTGATAACGTAGCTGTCCGTATCTTCATACTGACAAGGATGAATCGTGCCATTGTCGAAGCTAAAAATCTCAGCATCAGGCATTCCGAGGAGAATGGGTGAATGTGATACGATAATGAATTGCGCCCCTTCTTGGGCACACCGATAAATGTTGATCAGTAACGTGAGCTGCCGCTGCGGGGATAAAGCGGCTTCCGGCTCGTCAAAAATATAGACTCCATCTGCACCCATGTAGTCCTGCGCAATGGCGAGGAAACTTTCACCGTGTGATTTTTGGTGATAGCCTTTGGAGGGATGATCGTCATCGGAATAGTCGATTTCCTTGGTGGCTACATTATAGAAACTCTCTGCTCGGAGAAAATACCCGAACTTTGGTCTGCGATACCCCTTGGAAATCGTCATAGCCTCACATAGTTCCGAATGGGAGTTGTATGTGGAAAATGAATAGTTCTTCGTTCCACCCTCTGCGTTGAAGCCGTAAGCAACAGCGATTGCTTCCAGAAGCGTAGATTTTCCACTTCCATTTTCGCCAACAAAGAACGTAATGGGCTTATGGAATGTAAAAGTGTCGATTCCACTGATGGCAGGAATCTGACGAACATAATTGTATGGGCGAACTCTGTTCCAGTCGATGGTCAGCCCTTGGATAAACAAATCGTTCATACAGCACTCCATACTATATAATGTAAGAAACACTTAGCTCCGCTCAAACCCAAGATAGCGGGTGCCCTGAAAACTCAGCTTTCC
>ERZ1034768.71-NODE-71-length-40232-cov-23.609627_pt1 | contig 40232 bp, 63 predicted proteins | sample MGYA00520691_ERZ1034768 | MGnify/ENA primary metagenome ERZ1034768 (study PRJEB33766, sample SAMN09781704) | gut metagenome | biome: gut microbiome | host: Homo sapiens | place: Madagascar | study: EMG produced TPA metagenomics assembly of the PRJNA485056 data set...
AGGGGTAATATCTTCCGCTTCCGCTCTGCGACCCCATGTCGCCTACGGTGAACGCTTTCTTGCTGTTGGTGATAAATCCGTAGTATCCTGGCTCATTGGCCGGGTTGTGCCCGTGGCTGGGCATCTCCGCTGTCGTCAGGGTGTGGCTGGCCTCGCCGCCGGTGGCCCCAGCTGCGAATGTATCACCCGCCGCCAGCAAGAATACATCCTTTATGCGCTCCCATGTCCCGCCGCCAAAAAGATCGGATGGATGTGTGGCAGAGGTGGAGATGTATACACTCCCAACCGGGTGAGCATAATCCAGCAGCGTTGTCCCTCCTACCACCAATGCACCGTCTATCTGTACATCCCTGTCAAAGTAAGCATCCAACCCAACTTGCAATGCGTTTGCCTTGTCGCAGAGACGGCCAAGCCCCACAGACAGCAGATGCTTTGCCAGATGGTAAAGGGCATACGCTGCCGGCAGATCTCTCAGTGAGGAACCTACACCCTCCCATGCATCCGTCGCCACCACACGCACCTCGTAGCGTTTGCTCTTGTCTGCAGCAAACACGGCAGAAATATCAGCAGGATCATAGTTTCCCGCCGCCGGTCGGCCTGCCGTAGTCCAATCTTCAGCGCCGACTTCCCTATACTGCACCGCATATGCTGCGGTGTTTTTAGCAGAAAGTGAAGTAATGGCCCCGGAGAAAGTCACCTTGCCATAAGTGCCAGCCCGGTTTGCTGTTCCATCGGCATTGCAACGGGCGGCAGAAATAGCAGTAATTGCTGGTTTGCTATAAGCGAGGACAGCGATACTTTGTGTCTTTGTAGTCGTGCGCCCTCGGCTATCTGTGACAGCACAGGAAACAGTCAGTTCGCCAGAACCGGGTAGATAATCCGTTGTACCACTGGCCGATGTCGCAGCGTAGATGTTGCCCACCTTGATACTGTAAGACTTGATGGAACTGCCTTGCGCCCCAGATGCGGTGATATCTACTTTGACTTTGCTGCGAAGCTGGACATATCCACCATAGGTGTTGGACACACCCGTTGGATCGCTGATTGCAACAGACAGGGCCGGAACCACGGTTGACGGCACGGCAAGCTTAACAGACGTTGACCACGCTCCAACATAGGTGCTGCCATTGTACGTCTTTACTGTGAGTGTGAGCGCCACAGTCTCTGCGTTTGGTGCTTGCTGTGCCAGAGACACAGGCGGCGCATTCCAACTGTACGATGTGCTTACATTCTCTGCAATCAGTTGATCCTTGACGCTGCCGCATGTGTAATAGAGTTTGTGCTTAAAGCTGCTGCTGGCCCGCTTGATGGTGATGGTCAAGGTCTCCCCCAGCGTGGAGCCGCTCGTGGTGGCCGTGGACGCTCTTGGGATGGTAGTCAGCGTCACCGTTTCTGACAAGGACAAATGGCGTGGTGTGTAGGCGCTGTCAAAGCCACAGTCCCACTCTGCTGTCAGCGCAATACTTTTCGTGCCGTCTGCATTATGGCTGACTGTAATAGTCTTGCTGCCCAGTTTATACCATCCGGTGGAACTGTAATTATACGGATTCCAGCGTTTTTCGCCCTGAAGTATATAATACGCTTCGCCGCTGCTCTCGTTTTGGGAATATCCGGTTCCGTCATATACCCACAAATCAAGACTTAATGTACTTTTGTTGTCTGCGATAGACTGGCCTGTGATTGACCAATCCAGACGCAAGCGCCAGCCTTTGTTTGTGCTGCTGTAAATGGACGCCATGTTCTCAACTCCTGTCAACTGGCAATTACATCGCCGTTTTCGTCCTCCGTCCAAACCACGTTTCCGATGCAGAGGATAGATACCTTGATACGCATTGCTTCCACGCCCTCTGCGGTGATCTGCAACTCCGGTGTGTTGTTGCGGACAAACTGCAACACATCATTATCCAGCCGCAGCAGGATTTCATTGCCCGTTTCGCCAATGATTAGGCCGTCAGACGTAAACCGGAAAGCCTTTGTGATCTCGCTGTACTTGCTTTGCAGATCGCCGTCCACCTTGTCAATGCGCTCGGTTACCTTAGTGATGTCAATGCTCAGCTGGTCAGTCAGCACAGACAGCTTTGTGCTGACCTCCTCTTTGTAGCTGTCAAAATCCCCGGTTTCTACATAGTTTTCCAAAGCGGACAGGATGATGGAGTTGACATTCTGCTGCAGATCGGTAATCTGCTGGTGTGTGGCCTGAATCACTTGGCTTGAAGATTCGTCCACCCGCTCAGAAATCTCCTGCCGTGTGCTTTCGATGCGTTTATCCGTTTCACGCTTGGCATCTATCTGCGCCCCCGTGTAGGTTTGCTGGGTAGCGCCCAGCGTGATTTGTGTGTTGCCGGGGTCAAGAATATCCGGGGCCAACTCCATCAGCGGATAGGACGCGCTGTAGCCGTGCGGAGTGCTGAAAAGGGCCGTCATCCGGCCCACCCGGAAATGCTGGATGCCATCTTGCCAGCCCAAATCAACTGCCTTGCAGGTGATGGTCTCCGGCATGGACAGGCCATTGTCAGCCAGCGCCGCCTTCGCCTTGGTCTGAAGGTTGGCGGCAACAGTCACATCATCCCATTTGATGTGCCGGGTAATGCGCCCGTATGTGGCCATGCCAGACTTGCTATAAATAGTAAGCCCGGATTTAACAAGGTCATCTGTCAAATCACCATCTGGCAGCGCTTCGATGGTCAAGCCGTCCTTGCCCTCTGGCAGAATAGCGGTGTAAATGTTTGTTCCGTCCGTCTCGCTGGAAAGGTCAAGGAGATTCTCAGCAAATTCCACAGACTGCGTATTTGTGAGCGGCAACGCAGCGTAATAATCCAGATAGTTCCCGTCATCCTCATATCGAATCAGGAGATACCCGCCCAAAGCCGATTTAATCAACTTGTCGGATATCGTGGACGCCGCCGTGGCGTACTCCTCAGAGCTGCGGGTAATGTAATTGTTCGGGTCGGACACGGTAATCACGCCGGGTTTGATCTGCTGCTCTGCGGTCACCTGCGCATTGTGCTGTGACAGAATCCAGCGGAAGAAAAACTCCACCACATTCCCGCTTGCGGCGGCGGCCTTATAGGAAGCGTCCTCCGTAAAGTCCTCTGGGAAGTTGAACGGTGGTATGATGCTGTCATTCAGCACCGCCATAATGCCCTCTGTTTCGATTTTGTGCGCCCCGTAGAAGTCTTTTATATCGCTGGTTATTCTTCCCCTATATATAGGAAAAGTGCCGTCCAGCAGCTCAACAAGGCCGCTCATGAGCCGAAGATTGCTTAAATACGGATGGTCAGCATTCAGCGTGAAAGTCATCTTACCCGCTTTGTTCACCGCAAGCTTAACAGAGGGGTCGCGGACGATAATCTTTTCATCCGCAAGGCGCGGGTCATGCAGTATGTAGTCCTTGTATTTTAGCTGATACATTACATACTCGCCTCCTGATACGTCACAGTGATACTTCCCGTTCCGCTTGCGACTTTGGCTTTCAAGATGTTGTTGCCGGCCGCAAGCCTAACGGCTGGCAAAATGTGATCCCCTGCGCTGACGTTGATTGTGTTGCCGCCCCAAAGCAATACGGTATCTTGCGCCACCGTGATTGTTGGGATAACAGGGCGGCTTTCATTCGGTAGCGCAAGCTGTTTATACGCCGTGTCCAAATCAGAGCGGGAAACAGTGGTTTTTGCGTTCTTGTATTTCCACGGGTCGCAGTCAACCGTGACCGGGATGGTCTGCATCATTTTGACAAGCTCCACTTGCCCAACGGAGCACCGCCCACTGTAAAAATGGGCGGTGTCCTCGGGGAATGTTATTTTAACGCGCTTGCCGTGGACTTTGTTGCAGAAATCGGAAATCGTAGCAGGCCATGTCTTGCCGCTCACCGTGTCCACGCCGGTGAGCTTCAGTGTAATAGTACGGTTCTTATAGGTGACTTCTCCGGTCAGCACTTCGGATGCATCCAGCAGGCCGTCCCGGCCCGGAACATCGATCATGTTCGTGCGGACTTCCGGCAGAGCTATGGACTTGCTTGCAAGCAGCAGGCCGTATTCTGTGTAGGTGTCTTTTCCGTCAAAAAATACTTTCCCCATCATACGGTCCTCGCCCTCCTTGCGTTGATTTTGGCCAGTTCTTCATCCATGCCGGGGGCAAGCAAACCGACAACCTGACCGCTATCCATGATGACTTTCATATTTGCCAACATAGGCAAATACTGTTCCAGCAGCATTACAATTTTGCCGGAATCGCCGCCACCGCTTGTGCTTGCCGCTCCGTAAGAACCGCTTGTATCGTGCCTGCTGATGTTTGCATCTGCCGTAATGATGCCAGCGTCAAAGTTCATGCTGTTTTCAATGCCCTTTTTTACGGCCCCGAATTGATCGTCAAAGCCTTCGCCCAAGCCTTCGGCCATAAAGCCGCCGATACCGGCAAATACCTTAGACGGGGAGTGGATGCCCAAAATGCGCTTTACGCCGCTAACGAGGCTGTTTACCTTGTCATTAAACCAGTTTTTGATGTTACCCCACATTCCGGCGATGCCGTTTTTCAAACCCCGAACGATGTTTTTGCCGATGCCGCCCCAGTCGTACTTCCGAATCGTGTCAGCAATGGCCGCGATAATACGCGGGACAGCTGCAACCAGTTCCGGGATTGCCCCGATGATTCCGGTAATCAGCGATACAATGATTTGCGGTGCGGCAAGGATAATCTTATCAAGGTTATTAACAATGCCGTTGATAAACGCAATAATCAGTGTTGGAACCGCCGCCACCAATTCCGGGATGCACTGAATAATTCCGTCTATCAGCGCAAACAGGAGATCAATGCCCATCTGAATGATGTTTGGCAGCTCAACAATGATTGCGGCAAGCAAGTTGCCGATAATCAGAGGTACTGCCGCAATAAGTTGTGGGATCGCGGCAATCAGCCCGTTTGCCAGCGTCACAATCAACAAGATTGCTGTTTCGATTAGCTGCGTCAAAAATTCAGGGCTTGTCAGCATCTGCACAATCGTCAATGTCACCTGCAACAAGCCGTCAATTAGCGTGGGGAGGTTATCTATCAGACCATTCGCAAGAAAGAATAGAATGTCGATTGCCACCTGCGTAATTGCAGGTAGGCTATCAATGATACCCTGTCCCAAGGAACCGACAAGCGCAACCGCCGCCTGCAAAAGCATAGGTAAGTTATCGGTGATAGTGGTAATGACCATCGGGATAATCGTGGTAGATGCAGATGTGACCAACTGTGAAATGCCGCCCAAGATGACACTAATGCGCGGGATAATGTTCTTGCCAACGGTAACAAGACTATCAACAAACTGCTCTGTAAGTGTCTTAAAATCGGCGTTATCGTCAGCAATGCCAACCAGCAGATTACCCCATGCGGACTTCATGGATGAAGCAGAACCTTGAATAGTCCGATCCGCTTCATCTGCCGTTGTTTTGTATATGCCCATTTCAACTTGAACATCATGGATTGCGCTGACAATATCCGCATAGCTTTCAATGCTGTAATTCGTGTATTTACCCTGAGCAGCGTTTAGCGTGTTTGCATCGTCAATAAGGCGCTGCATTTCTTCTTTTGTTCCGCCATAGCCAAGCTTCAGGTTATCAAGCATGGTATAGTTCTGCTTTGCAAACCCCTGATAGGCGTTCTGGATAGACGCCATATCCGTGCCCATTTTATTTGCATTGTCAGACATATCCGTGATTGCAACATCAGCCATGTCTGCCGCCGCCGCTGTATCACCGCCAAGCGATTGCAGCAAGGACGCAGAGAAACTTGTAACTGTGTCCATATATTCGTTAGCGGATAGGCCGGCAGTCTTATATGCATTTGCTGCATATTCTTGAACTTTTGCTGAGCTATCCTTGAATAGCGTATCAACGCCACCGACAAGCTGTTCGTAGTCAGCATAGTTGTTAAGTGCGTTTTTCGTAAGCGCGGCAATGCCGGTGGCAGCCACACCTACAGCTGCGGCGCCGACTTTAGCCGCAGTGGCAAGCCCATTTTTTAATTTTCCTGATAATGTCTCTACATTTTCGCTTGCCTCGTCTTGCACAGCTATTTTCACAAACAAATCAAGCAGATTCATGCGTTCACCTCGCTCTCTTTGTAAATTCTGAAAATTTTTCGTGACATTCCATTGGTCGTATGGTATTTTCTCCGTGCAAACCCCAGGATTTGCCGAAATCATCCCGGATAGCGAACTTGTTCTGACATTCTCCAATGGTTATGTCGCAAAGTTCGAGTTTAAGGGAGGCACAGACATCGGGAAAATCGAAAGAATGATTTCTGATTATGTCCTCAAGTAACGCATATTCGCCCGCCGCCCCTTCACGGGGCGGCTTTTTTTACTTGTAACCCGCACCGATTGACAATATCGCTGGTGATTTCTTCACAGGAGCGATTGTCTTTTTTACTCACATCTATAATTTCAATATATCGCTTATCAACCGAAACGCCCGCGCATCGCTCGCATATTGCTTTAAGCAGATCAGCAGCATAAATTCGATATGCTTTTTCTTCTGCATCCTGCTTATACCGCGCTACACAGTATGACAGAAATGGCTTTACTCTTTGGCTTCCCCGATATTCTCCTGCACAGAGCCGGACGGCATTTCTTCCGTCTCGGTCTGCGCAGATGTAAAAAGTTCCGTAAATGCCTCGTCCGTCATAAGCTCAGTAACATCAGCCAGCAGCTTGGCAAGCGTCAGCCCAGCGGCATATTTTTTTGCAGGCACGCCTTCCACAGCCGCCAAAATTGCGATCAGATCTGTCTTGTGTCCACGCAAAAGCAGCGGAGCAGATTTCTTGACCCTTGCCAATACAAAATCCTTTGCATTTACGCCATCCGGGAGCTTCTGCCGCTGAAACAACGCTGTAGATTCTTTATCCTCGGCTATGTTGGCAATAGGATCGATAATGTCTGCGATAACATCAAACACTCGCTCCCCTTTAATTTTTGATAGTTTCATGGTGTTACGCCTCCGCCGTACCGGCCTTGATGTAGATTTCAAAGGGGACCGTGTCCTGTGCGCTCATAGAGTAGTGAGCGGTGTACTCAAACGCAAACTGCCCCTTTGCCTTGTCGGCGGTCTGCATCTGGAACCCGCCGGTGGAGAGGGCGTTCAGCATATGGATCGCAATAAAACCGCCGTTGGTGTCTCCGTTTTTGTCGGAGTAGTCGCCGACAAGCCAGATGTCGTCAAAGTCCGCATCCTTGATGTCGTTTCGGGGCGTGATCTTTGTGGTGTCGGTCGTGCCAATGTCAGCAGCGCCGCAAAGGCTCTTTGCGATCGCAGTGGACGCGTTGACAAACGTGCCGGCCATTTTCACTTCCCACGATTCGAGCCGCTTCAGCTCCTTCATGTTTTTGGGGCAGTTGTCGATATCCTCGCCGAAGTCCGTATAGGTCGGAGTGGCGGTAAAATTGATCCCGCCGGTGGTTGCGCCGATCTGACCGGCTTCGCCGATGGTACCGGTGGCCGGGGTAAAATCGGTGGTCAGAATACCGGCGTTGATCTGGAGCTTCTGAAATGCATCGGAGGGAATTTTAGTGAATTTCATATTTTCTTCCTTTCATCAGTTTTGCGATAGGTATTCCACCGTGATGTTGAGATGCCTTCGCTTGATGTTTTTATCGCTTTCGTCCGCGATGTTCTGACACCACGGGGAGCCACGCTTGATCCACATTGCTCCGCCGTCATAGGCGACCATACAGCCGCCTATGCCGATTGCGTCGCTGATTTCTTGTGCCTTTTCGTTGGGAACCGCTTCGCCCTCGGTGTAATACCAGAGGTTGACCGTCAGTGCGATTTCGCCGCTCTCCCATGATCCTGTGATAAGCTCATAGGTCAGCCACGGAAAGGTCGCGTCTTCCGGCACATTCGAGGTCGGATACGACGGGAGGAATTGGGAAAACCACGCATGGAGTGCCTTGTCCTTTGTCATTTCGGCAGCTCCTTTCGTTCGGCGGTGAAGAATTTCAGCGCCTTAATGATTGCGCCCGCAGACCTCGGCGCGGCCTTTTCCTCGGGATTTGAGGTCACACGATAGGTAATCCCCGTTTCCGTATCGCGGAAATAATCGTTGTACTCGATGGGAACGCTCTGATTGACCAGTGCGGAATATACCGAGGTAACGCCGTCCTTTTCCGCTTTTCGCGCCTCCATCGATGTGTCAAGAGACTGGTAATTGAGGAACTCCGCCCCCTCTTCCCACGCAGTGATGTAGCCTCCCGCACCGTCAGGCGTGCGCTTTTTCTCCATCAAAATGCACTTGTGGGCAAAATCGTCCAGTAAACTCACGGTTCCACCCCCTTAAGCTTGCGCCAGTCATTTAACCGGCCTTTAAAAGCGCCCTGCCAGCCAGTCCCGGCGCTCGTGTCGGCATTTCCGCCGCTTGCCTTGGTGTAACTGTACCCGCCGAAGCTTTCGCTCGTGTACGGGCTTAAAACGGCTTCACCGTTCTTTTCTTCCCACGCGGCGATATCTTCAGCAAGCAAAACCACAGCCTTCGGAACAGCCAACACCCACACCGTTCCGGTAAAGGTTTCATCCGTAAGGTCAGCCGCCGGATATTGATGCAGACCGTCATTAAACACAGAGCCGCAGATGCGGAAATATTGATTGGTCAGGAGAAAGGGCAGCGCAATGCTGCCGTTCTCCACGGCGAACGTGCCCTCGTGAATCTCCACAAGGAACCAGTTGTTCAAGTGCCGTAAGACTTGTTCAAGCATTACGCTGCCCTCCTATTTAGCCCGCGCCGGCCACAGAAACGGTAGCCACGGCAATGCCGTCCAGATACTCAGCCCACAGCTTCATGCCCATGATGGCGTACATATCGCCCGTGGCGCGGCTGTAATCGCCGTCAACATGGACGCCGATCAGGTTGGTCTCGCCCTTCACGGTGTAATTCAGCCCCAGCTTGGCAAAGTCGCTGTCGCTCGGGTCTACATAGTACAGGTCGATGTTCTCCACGGGCAGAGCGATCACCTTCTTGGAGGCGATGTACTTCTCGGGCAGCAGGAACAGGGTGCGGTAGCCCATGAAGTTCTCCACGTAGTTGATGCCGAACATCGTCTGCACGGTGATCTCCTTGTCGCCCAGGTAATCGTAAGCGTCGATGATGTTGGCAAAGCCAACCACCTCGGTCACGTCCTTATCCAGACCGGCAAACTTGTCCAGCACCTTGCCCTTAGCCATAGCCAGAGCACGCTGCCACGTTTTCTCGGTCACCTTCAAAGTGCCGGTACCGAGGAAGGTGTAGAAGTCGGTCAGGACCTTGTTCTGTAGGGCCACGAGGAAAGCCTCGTCGGTCTTCTCCACGGCAACGTCAGCGCCGTACTTTGCCACGCTCTCGATGGTCACGCTCTTGGCATACTTGGAAATGTCGATGTCACCATAGGCAACAGGCGCCACCTTCATCTTGGTAAAGGGGATCTCGTCACCCTCTGCCACGGTGCCGCCCTTGAGACCGCCGTCCACGCTGGCCTTGTAGGAAACCAGCTTCGTGCCGGGGGCCTTGCGAATGGGACGCATGATGCCCATGATGTTGCGCAGCGCGTCCCAGTTGTCAGCAAAGCGGGACACAAAATCCACCTCGCGTGCGGAAGTAGTAAACTGCGCGGAAGTTGTTACATTAGTTTTCGCAGCCATAAATAGCTCCTTTCAAAAAATCAGTTGTTTTCGCTTGCCATCAGATCGGCAAGCGCTTTCTGGCGCTCCGCCGTAGACATCACATAGCGGCCTTTATCGTCCTTCTTGTAGATGTCCTCTCGGGATTTTGCGCCGCCAGTGTTTGCCGGGGGGTTGGCGGGATTCGCCCCGTGCGTCTGCGTGGTGGAGACAAGCCCCTTGTAGGTGCCATCTACGAGTGCATCAAGGCTCTTGGTGTCCTTGATCTTCTCGCCGTCCATCTCCAATGCGGCCATTTCTTCGCCACAGCCGCGCATCGCAAGGTCCAAATTCGCGCCGGTGATGTTTTTGCTCTCAAAGTAAGCACGCACGGCCTTTTCCTTTGCCGCCTTGCTTTCCTTTGCCGTGATGTCGGTCTTAAAGGCTTCAAAGGCCGAGTGTTCCTTCTCGTACTTCTCCTTGTAACCGCCGTCACCCGCTGCCTTGAGGTCGTCCAACTGCTTCTGAACGCCGGGCAGCTTCTCCGCATCGGCCTTGTAGCGGGTCACATCCGCCTTTAGGCCGTCCACGGTGTCGGTATGCGCCTCGATGATGGTATCAACCTGCTCATCGGTAAGCCCCATACCCTTCAAAAGTTTTCGTGTAAGTGCCATGACACTATCTCCTTTTCTTCGGTTCCGTTCCTTCGGAAACGATAGTTTTATAAAAACCGCTGTCCTTTGCGGTAATTAACAAAAAGAGCCAACTGCATACAATTTGTAAGCAATTAGCTCCTATTTCAGTTCGTCCTCCAATATCTTCCGGTATTGGATGGCATGGTCGGCGGCAGCAGGTTTCAAAAACGGCTGTGCCTTGTTGCCACGCGTGTAATGCCAATTTCCCTTTGCGTCCTGATACACCCACGGTGTAGGCCGTCCGCCGCCGCCCTCGGCGTAAATGCCGGTGCCAAGCTCAACATAAGCGGCATACTCGTTGTCCGTTCCGATGATTGCCGCCGGTTCCTGCTCGTCTACCACATGGGTAATGCTGTTGCGCAGATTGCCGGTATCCACGGGGCACAGCTTTTTCGCATATCCCTCTGCCACCAGCCCGCATTTTTCAAGCCCGCGCAGCAGCGCCGCTTTGATGGCGGCAGAGACTTCTTTGCTGTTGTCGGTGATTTCAACGCTCATCACAAAATACCTCTTGACTTTTTTACGGGGATTGCATATACTGACAGTGAGGAAACTTATGTTTCCGTTTTTCGAGCCGAACCTCTGCCCATTGGCGGGGGGGCGGCTCATTTTTTGTATCTTCTCGCAAACAGCAATTCCCCCGAACCATTGATTGCAATTATGTCAAAGTCAAAATCTTGCTTTCTGCGTGCTCTCATGTCCACAGTTCTTTTCAATTCATTTTCGTCAATGCCATTGCCGCACTGCAATATAATTCCTCCGGGATTGCTTTTAATTTGTTTTATAGCACTTCGTACTGCGGAATCTGCGGCTTTTGCGGTTGATATGCTTTTAAGTTCCCATTGTTTTCCGCGCCACAGATAATCCGGTGTTTTTGCCCCCTGTGTATTTGCTTCTTTCAGCAGTACGATCTTCCCACCTAATTGCTCTCTGAGCTGGTCTGCAACCTCTATTTCTGTTTTGTGGTCTTTTATGCGATATCCGTTCTCATATCGCACTTTGCCCATGCGTGGCGTGGCATTTTCAATGTATTTTTTCGTTACGTCTTTGGCCGTGTTTTTATTCCCGTTATGGTACGCTGACAGTTGTTTCCCATCATATCCTCGCTTTGACGCTTCCCACTGCGCATATGTCATGTCAGATATAAGCCCGTCGCGTGTCCTACGCAGCCCGTCTGATGTATCTACCCCATCCACGGCGGCAATCAGCGTACAGCGGCAGCTATATATCTCCCACGGTGGTCCTTGTGGGTCGCCGGGAAAACGACAACCGTTAGAAAACTTCTTTTCCTGCGCCACTTGTTCGCCGTCAAGCATGGCATGAGAGTGACGTGTATGCAAGTCCAGCGTAGCCAACCATTCTTTTTTGAGCTTAATGCCCATCTTTTCCGCTGCCGCGTAGCTGTCCATGCGTCCGGCGTTCTGCGCACCGGTCACGGCTGTACGGGCGGTGCGGATGGCGGAATCGCGGCTCATGGTGGTAATGCGCTTTTGCAGATCATCCACCATGTGCTTGATGCTCTTTCCTTGCAAGATGGAGCTGGTGACGCTTGCCGTGATTTGCTTCTTGCCATACGCGAGGTCGATACCGCGTTTCAGTGCCCTGTCCTTTGGGTAGTACGGCATTAAGTCCGGCTGCTCTACCATAAGCCGCTTTACCGTCTGCTCGTCCCACAGGTCAAAGCCGATATCCCCAGCAACCTGTTCAATGGTGTAAGCCGCATAATTGCGGTTCAGGCTGTAAATACCCGGCGTCGCATCGTTGGTATAGGAAACCGCCACAGCGTTTGCGTCGGTCGCCCTCTGCGCCACCTTATCGCGCATGGCCTGATATCGTTCCCCGCGTCCGATCTGGTTCAGCCGCCATTGCTTATAATCGGCCTCCGTCCATTCCTTGCCGTTTTGCACGGTGCCGATCATCGCCTTCATTTCCTCGTCGCGCTTTTTGAATTGCTCAAAATATGCGTCGATGGTAGCTCGCAGTTCTTCCCCCGCCTCGCGGTATAGCGTTGCAATACGCCGCTCCAGCTTCGCAAGCTCCTTATCGGTCAGCTTGTGTCCGAGGTCACTGTTCGCCATCGCCGTTCACCTCCGGCGCATCCGGTTCCGCAAAGCTCCGGTCAATCTCTTCTGCAGCCTTCCGCTTTGCCATGTCCTCGTACTGGTCAATGTCGCCGTTGATGGTCAGCAGCTTCTTCGTGATGTATTCGTCATCGTAATACGCCGCACCCAGAAGAATGTTCTGCGTTTCCTCGCTCTTGTTGATGATCTGATTGCGCGTGTAGCTTGGCTGGTCCTCAATGCCTGCCAAACGCAAAATTTCCACAATAAACCGCGTGACCTCGGATTCAAACTTGTCCGTTTTCAGATCCAGCGGCACATAGCTGGCCTTGATTGCGGTCGCCGTCTGGTTCCCGGCAGATACCGCCGCCGCATCAAAGCACTGAAAATCCTCGTATAGCTTTTTCTTGAGCATATCAATGGTGCTGCTCGTGCCCTCATACGGGGCCTCGATGGTCTTGCTCTCCACCTTTGCGCCATCATCGCCGTTGGCGTGGGCAACATGCGTGGTTTTCAAGCGCTCCACAAACTTTGCATCGTCGAGGTCGTCCATGCCGTTGCAGTTAGACAGCACCCAATAAATCAGGTTGCCCTCATCCACATTGTTAACCATGTTCGAGGACGCCAGATCCAGCGCGTCAATGGTGTTGCGCTTGCCGACGATTTCGGAGAGACACCGCTTGTTGTTTTTCAGCGGGACGATGGGGAAACTCGGATAATTCCCGCCGTCGTAAATCTCTGTTTCGCCGACTTCCGCCTTGCGCTCGATCAGCTTATAGCTGCGCTTTGGCTGCATGATGGCCATATCCTCGCCGCTGGGCTGGAAATACTCGGTAAAGCCGTCGATCTCATACAGCGTCGCTCTCATAGGCTTATCCTGTGCCACCTGCCAGAACCGGATACCGGCTTTCATCGCGCCGTCCTCTTCATCATAGAGGGGGACGAACTCAAGCAGGGAGAACACCCGAAGATGCGTCAGATCCCAAAAGCCGAAGGATACGCCTGCGATTTTCGCCGCCCGCGCCGCATCCATGACTTCCTGGTCAAAGTCCGGGCATAGCTTGTTCGGCGTTTCCTTCTCCGCAAAGGTTACGCCGTTGCCCAGCAGATATGAAACTTCCTGATCCACCGCCAGGCCGAAGAAACGGCTGGCCAGCTTATGGTTTGCCGTCCACATATCCGTGTGGGCACGGCCCTGCATATCGTAGATGATCTTTTCATAGCGGTTAATGGTCGGATTCAGGCCATTGTAATATTCCTCAGCATCCGCCGCCGTCTTGTATGCGTGTGAGCTTCGATGCTCGTTGATTGCTCCGCGAATAAACCCAATCCGCGCCTGGTTACTTTCTCCGACCGCAACAAGGTCATTGTAAGTTTTGATAGCCTCTCACTCCTATCTGCTCCAAATGGGGACATAATCGCGCTTATACGCCTTATTTTTCAAAATCGTATAGGCAAAATAGCGCGTTTCGTCCATTGCGTGGTCGTTTTCCTTGATTGGCCTGTCGGCGGCGGATTTTTCGTCCCACCGATATAGCCCAAACTCGCGGATGCAGTCTTTGCAGCCACGATGCACCTTGAGAATGCCGTCTTGCAAAAACCGCGCCGTAGTCATAATCCCGTTTGTCACATCGTTGTTGGCCTTGCGTACCATATAACCGCGCCGCCGCAAGACCTCGATAAAAGAAGCGGCAGACGGGTCAACGATAATGCTTTTGACGTCCGCCTCGCCGATAAGCTTTTTAATTTCGTCGGCGTATTCCTCGTCCGTCTTGTTCTTCTGGTTCTCGCGCCCGGAATAGTAATACTCGCGGATGCGCGTGGCCGCCTTGCCGTCCCAGCACCAAAGTCCCGCAGAAAACGGGTTAAGTGTGCCGTAGTCGCAGGAAACATAGTATTCTCCCTTTTCCGGCAGCTCGTCCACAATGCAGCTCTCGTCAAACATGGGATAGATCAGCCCATCGGCCAGCACCCACAGTCCACGGATGTAACGATCATAAAACACGCCCTTAAACATCGACTGATACCGCTCCAGCGTTTTCTGCGACAGCCCGGGGTTGTCCGTCATTTCAAAATGCAGATACAGCGCGTTCCGCTCTCGGTTTCGCTTGATCCACTCTGTATAAAACCAATGCTGTGGACTTCCCGGGTTGCAAGAAAACCACAGCTTTGCACCGTCAACGGAGCAGCGGGTCAGCGCCTGCTCCACAAACGAGCGCGGCATCAGCACCACTTCGTCCAGCAGCACACCCGCCAGCGTGCGGCCTTGGATCAGCGTATAACTTGCCTCGTCCTTACCGCCGAACACCTCAAAGTAATTCGTCACGGCTCCGCGCCGCACTTCCATTACCTTGTCGCCGCGCCGCCAGCGGATGATATAACGTTCCTTTGCAAGGCTCATCGCCGTGAACGGCACGATGATATTCTTGGTGCAGCTATCAACCGTGCGGCCACACACGCCGAAGCGCTGACCGCTGAAATTCTCCATCGCCCAGCGGACGAACGCCCACATCATGATAGAGGTCTTACCGGAACGCACCGCGCCGTCGCAGATCAGCGCGTCATAGCGGCTGTATGGAAATGCGAGAATTTTTTTCTGCTTTTGGCTAATCATGGTCTGTTCGGATATTTCTGCTTGATCACAGAATGGCTTTTAATCTCTGCGTCAATTTCGAAAATGTCACTATAAATATCGTCATCTTCGTCATCACATAATGCCAACGCCTGTTTTGCCGTCCCTTGTTTTTCAACCTCAATCCACCAAACGCCTAAGCCCTTTTTAGGATAGCCAATACGGATAATCGTCCCATCAAAAAAACGGATACGAACATCATGGTCAAAACAGCCGATTTCGTCTTCTTTGTAAACGCTACCGCAAATTTCCACAAGGTCATCGCTGCAACCGTAAATCTTAATCATCGCTCTCCAACCCTTCTGCTATTTCACGCAGACTCACACTCAATGCGTCATCCTGCGTGTTGTCAGTCGGCAAACCCAGCTCCACAATATCGCGCTGCCCAAGGTACTGTTTCCCCAGCCAAATTGCCATGCTTGCGTTCTTTGCCGCAAGCTGCCACTGGCTCCGACGCAGCGAAATTTTCCCAGCGCCGCGCTTTTGTTTAAATACCTCGGAAAAACTGGCATGATAGGTGCGTTTACACCAACTATCCAGTGTTTTATCAGTCACACCAAACCAACCGCAGATTTCCTCAAGCGTGCATTGCAGGCCGCAGAGGTTCTCGAACTGCTTCTGATCTATTTCCTTTCTTGGCCTTGCCATACGCGCCCTCCTTTCTCGCAGTCAGCTTTCTCGCCACCAATGTATGCAGGCCATTCATGGCCCCTGTAATATCGCCGGACCTAATCAGCCCGTTCAGTGTTTTCATCTGCTGTGTGGATAAATACTGCTGGTTTTTCTTCAACATCCTCCGCGCAGTCGCCTGAGCATCAGTCATGCAGAAGCACCGCCTTTTCTCCGGTAAACTTTTCCCATCGATCAATAATGACGTCCGCATACTTCGGATCGTACTCCATGCAGAAAGCGTGTCTGCCATTCTGCTCCGCTGCCATAATTGTTGTGCCCGAGCCAGCAAACAGGTCAAGCACATTCTCACCCGGCTTGCTGGAGCACTGCATCTGGTAATCAAACAGCTTAATCGGCTTCATGGTCGGATGCTCCGCAGACTTGACAGGCTTATCGAAATTCAGCACAGTTGTCTGTCTGCGGTTCTTGAAGAAGTAGTGCTTTTTGCCTTCCGTCCATCCGTACAGGCAAGGTTCGTGCGCTTCCTCTTCAATCTCGCTCTCACCATACAAGCAAGGCTCATGTTTCCACTGGAAATCCTGTCTCCCCATCACAAGGGAGTTCTTCACCCAGATCAGGCACTGCCGGACGCGCAGCATCGCATCTCTGCACGCGCCTCGGAAGTTATACCCCTCGCTGTCTGCGTGCCAGATGTAGAACGGAGCACCGGGCTTCATGACCATCGCCGCATTGGAGAATGCATCCGTCAGGAAACGCCTGAAGGCCGTATCCTCCATATTGTCGTTCTTAATCTTCCCGGCGGTGCCCTGATAGTCCACATTGTACGGTGGGTCTGTGAGCAGCAAATCCATTTGTGCCCCCCCCACGAGCTTCTGTACGTCTGTCAAAGATGTGCTATCTCCGCACATAAGGCGATGGTCTCCAAGCTGGTACACATCGCCAAGTTTGCTCTTCGGCTCTGCCGGTAAAACAGGATCGTAGTTGTCCTCTACAACTGACGTGTCGAGTTCATCACGCAGCCCCCAATCAAAGTCAAACGCCGACAGGTCAAGACCAGGCAGTTCATCAGCCAGCAGGTCAAAGTCCCAGTCGCTCTCGTTGCTTTTGTTATCCACCAGCCGCAGGGCGTTCACCTGCTCCGGTGTCAGATCGTCCACGCAGACACAAGGCACTTCTTCCATGCCCAATTTCTGAGCAGCCAACGCTCTGCAATGCCCAATGACGATAACTCCATCACGGTCAATCACAATCGGCTGCACAAAGCCGTATTGCTTGATGCTCTCCGCAACATTGTTGATTTGCCTCTTATCATGCTTTTTTGCGTTGGCGGCATACGGCACAATATCCGCAAGCCGCCGTTTTGTGATTTCCATGCTTTCCTCCTGTTTTGCTACCAGCCCCCACCCCTTGGCTACAGTAACAGTCTTTCCCCTCCCATGCGGGCCTCTTGGGCCTCTCAAACATGGGTTCCACAGTTTGCCAGCAGGTGGCAATGTCTTTTCCACAGCTCACTTCTGAGCGGTATAGCCGCACTTCCGGGCAGGCACTATGCCATTTGCCCACGGCAGCGGCTCTCCGCTTTTGGTACGGCATTGCAGTCCTGCCCTGCTTTAGCGCTTCAGGGAAAGTCCCCGCCACTCGCTGTGGTCTCCCCTTACGGGACACCTATGCCGCATATTGGCCGTCTTCCCGCTTAGATTGTCACACGCTCATGCCCACTTGAGGCCCCGCAAGCATCTCAAGCGCCACCGTTCGGTCATAGCAAGGAGGACGCATCCTCACGCGCAGTTTTCAGCGGGCATTGTCATTTCCATGTGAGCCACGACTAACGGTCTCACAGTGTCCGGGCGCTACCCGGCCTCTTGTGCAGGCGACAGGATTCGAACCTGCGAACCCGAAATTTTACTATCGGAGCTGATTCCTCCCAGCTTCCGCCCGCATATATTTGTGCCGTGTGGGAGGTGCGACCTCCCGCCCCGGATCGTGGGGTGCAACGAGCGCACGGCATATAACAACAGCCTATAGGTTTCCCTACAGGCTGTTTGTGCCGGTATGACCTTTCGGTGCCCGAAGGTGCGCCCAATACCGGCGGCGCATAAGATGGAGGAAACGGGTTGAGTGGAAAGACGGGCGGATGACTATGCCTTATCATCCACTGTACCTATTGTAGCACATCATTAGGTGGAATTTGTGCCAACTTTCTCTGCAAAACCACAATATATGGCTATGTCAAGCAAAAACTGCTCTTTTCTCCTGCTGAATGTCCGCTCGCTTATCCCCGGCACGATAATCTTGTTGCGGGAAAACTTATGCTTTCCCTGACAGTTGCGCATAATGCCCTGTGCAAGCTGCTTGCGGATGCTCTCACTCTCCAAATCCCGCCCACATCGATCTATGGCGTATTCCACTGCCCGCATTTTCTTGGTTTCCGGCCAGTTTTCTATGGCGGCAAGCTGCTCCGCCTTGCTTTCGGACGGCCTACCAATGCCTGGAGAGTGGGGCATTCCCTCCGTTGCACTGCTTCCGCCGCTCAGTATCTCGCTCCGCGCATCGTTGTATGCCTGTACTCTCCGGGGATAACCTCTGACATAGGCGATGCACTCAAGCCGCACATCATACGGCAGTGTTTGTTTTCGGCTCATGCCCGCCTCCTCACTCTGCGTTGTTGATTAGTTTGTAGTCGCTCCGCAGAGCGTCCGCAATGTCTTTCTTGGTCACATAGCCGCTGTTCTTTGCATTCACCAGCTTCACAAGGCACTTTTGCAGATACTCAATGCTCATGGTGTCGTGACTGTCCGGCGTTTCCTCCAGCACATGGAATCCAAACTTTGTAAGCAGCACTTCGGATACCAAATCCATATTCTGCTTTGTCCCTATCAGCTTTCCCTGCTGGTACGCTTTCATGGGGTTGTTGGGCAGGGTTTTGCCGTCAATTCTCATTTCCGTCCCTCCTTGATCTTGTCCATCAGAAGCAGCCGCACAGCTTGGCAGAGTGCATATACAAGGCTATTCTGCCAAATGCTCCGTCGCTCCTTAATGCGGCACATACCGTTCTCGATTTCCTCCAAGGCTTCCAGCATTGCGTCTTTATTCGCCATCAACTGCCCTCCACGGAGTGTCCACGCATTCAGGACGGACAATCTCCATCTCAATCGCCCACAGTAGGTTCCACGCCGCAGCTACAAGGTGCGGCTCATCTACATAGCCCGCCAAATATTTTGCTGCGTGGCGAATGGCGGAATCTAACAGGCTGTGGGTTGGGATTCCTTTATCGACATTATGCTCCCCGTATTTCAAAGCACCCGCCTCGCAGTGCTTCGACACTTCCATGATAGCCGACCAAGGGAGCAAATCCATCCGTCCCTTGCCCGTGTGCATATCCCGGAGTGCTCCGCTTGGAAACTTGGTTCTTTCTCCGCTGTCTTTAATCATAGTCCCTCCGTTCTCCGTAACTGCAATAATCTTCAGGTTTAGGTGCATCTTCTTGGATAATCTGGATGGTCTGAAAGAGCCAGCAGCCAAACCAATCCCCGTCGTTATTATCCGCAAACCACTTGCAGTCCTTGCACCGTACCACCGGCACAGCGTCAACGGTGGGGGCTTTTTCCAATAACCTTCCCAGCCCGTTCCACCCAACGCAGTAGTCCGCTGGCAATAGATTCCTGCTGCATCGCCCCACGCCCAGTGCATCCCCATCAATCAGCCGCATCGCCGTCACCTCCGTCCATCTTTGCCCCGCAGTTGGGGCAGTAATTCGCACCATACGGCAAACATTCGCCGCACAGAGAGCACAACCAAAAACACCCTATGTCTCCGTCTTCAATTTTTCGTCCATGCACCACCGGAGCCGCATCGGCAGTGGGAGCATCGCTTACTTCCCGCAACACTTTGGCAGCCTGCAAGTATGGGATTTCCTGTGGGCTCTCCGAGAACACATCCTTGGTGTAAACAGCACCGTGATAACGCTTCGTGTTTTCGATTGCTCTTGCCCCGGCGTTCATGGCAAGCATGAGTTCTTTCGTGCGCTCGATGTATTCAGCCATTGTCAGCCCTCCTGTTCCATGCCTCGATTGCATTCTCTATGGCAACATAGACTCTACTCGTAGCACCACACACTTTGCATTTCACATAGACGTAATGTGTGTTGTAAGGAAAGCGCATAGAGGCAAACAACTTCTTTCTCTTAATATATTCTTTTTCTGCATCTCCACCACAGAACGGGCACGGTTTGAGTTCATAATCAGCCATTGTCAGCCCTCCGTGTTTTTTCCACATAGCACCAGCTCCGGGGCGGGCGCTTAATATGACCGCCATTTTCGCATGATGCACACCCATATTCATCACACACTTTGTCTATGCAGTTTTCAAACGGGTGCGAAAACTTGCTCAACTCCTTCGGCGTATCGTAGATTTTCAGATCGGAGATATGCCAACCGTAGCCCTGGCAATGTCCAAGATAGCCGTGCAAATCATCGTCTGTCATAGCCACACACAGGCCACACTTTTCTTCAGCAGCTTGCTTGTAAACGGATAGTCCCCCGACCTTAAAAATAAAATCCGTACTATCCTTGTCAATCTTGTAAATCCGGTCACAGGTAAACTCGCCGATGACCTTGCCGTTCAAGAAATTGTCTTTCGTGTAGTTTTCACACAGCATTAGTTCTATGCTGCAGCCGTGTTTAATGCCATGCTCTGGGTGGCGGTACAATTCATCACTGTTCAGCACATGACAACCACAGACGGTCTGATACCTGACACTTGCTTGCGTGCAGTAGATATAGCACTTGAACGGCGTTTCCAGCTTCGGACGGGTCTTGCGCACTTCGATAGTCTTATTGCCGTTGGCGATCTTCTCGCACCACTTGGGGCGGATGCTCAGCATGACAGCCTTACTCATTCTTCATCGCCTCCAATGCTTTCTCCGCCTCCTCGCTTACCGCAGTAATTCTCCCATGTTCCACCAGATCACAGAACACATTGTAACCCATGTAAAACACAATTCCGCAACTGCTGCAATAGCGAATTGCAAGCTCTACATCCTTCATAAGTCGCGGACTGTCGATGTTTTCCTCGGATAGCAAAGTGCGCCCACTGGTAAATGGCAGCACCACCAGCCGCCCGTCCTTGTCGGCCTCGGCTAATTTCCGTAGACGATTGATATCAATCCCGTATGTTCTTGCTATTGCTTTAACGCATCCGGCTTCGATTTCCAGTTTAGACCTTTCAACTTCTTCCGGTCCAAGCCCCGTGTCCTCATAGGATTTCAGCCGCTCCCACACTTGCTTTTGTGAGCAGTTCCCGCCGTGTTGGCAAGGCAGCTCCCGGCACTGCGCAATGTCGCAGAAGTTCCCATCAAATGTCAGTCTTTCCATCGTTCCACCTCACAGTCTTTTCCCGAACACCCCATTGGAGTGCGTCCTCGTGGCTATCAAAGTACAGGTCAATGCGGTTTCCGCTGATTGCTCCTCCCACATCCTGCGCTATGTAGATATGCCCATCGATCTCAACCTCTGTCCCCAACGGTATCACATCGGGGTCGGTAGCGATGGTCACGCCCTGTGTTGCTTTCACTCCTGTGGCTGTATAGCCGTTTGAATACGCTCCACAGCATTTTTCGCATGGGCAGTATGCTGTCACGGTCATGGTGCTTTTGTGCGTGTAGGCGGCTTCCTGCGGCGTTTCTTGGCGGATTACTTCCGCCACCGGCGGGGAAACGGGTTCTTGCTCCTCCACATATTCCGCTTCTGCGGCAAGTAGCTCCACCCACAATATCCCGGCGGCAAACAGCAGCCCAAGGGCCGCACCTCCGACAACTGTAAATATGCTCTTTCTGCTCATTTTCTTCCTCTCCCGTATACCATCCATTGCATAGATACCCCAAGCGCATCACAGATATGTGCCAGCACCCACACCGATGCGGTGCTGTGTCCGCACTCAATATAGCTGATTGTCGATGGTGCTACACCAGATTCCAAAGCCAAATCATTCTGCGACATAAGTTCCTTCTCCCTCGCCTCCCGCAGGCGCTTCCCCATACCCGCAAAATCTGCCTTCATGTGTATCCTCCTTTCTATCATCAGGATCGTACTCTGGGCAACTTACCACCAAAAACGATGTGTATTTTTCATTTTTGGTCGGAATTGCATTCCATCCCTTTACCGGCTCAAAGCGTATAGGCCAGCCCTTTTTTGTGTAGTCTACTTCTGTCCATGAGCATCCTCCATACGCTTTTCTACAAGTCCAGCAAAGCGTTTTCCCTCCAGTGGTAATATGCTCCTTCACAAGTTTTCTCCTCCGCTCACCACTCAACCGTGACTTCACATTTGTCCGGCATAAGCAGGCGCAGATTCTGCAAAACACTTTCCCGGCCTCCCCGGATGGTCAGCCGTGCGTGCAGCAGCTCTGCACCCCTTGCGGGTGGGGCAATTTCGTCGGTCTGATTCTCCGGCGTTTCTGCTGCCGTCACTTCGGCTGTGTGCCACTCCGATAGTTTCTTTTGCCACAAGTCAAGGTTCCGACCACCTCGCACAAACGGCACCCCCAGTTTTTTCCCACACTCTATGATGGTGGCACTGCAACAGCCCATTTCTTCCGCAAGGTATGTAGCTGCACCGCCGCAAGACTGCATATTCCGCAGATATTCCCGCTTAATGTCGTCCGGCATCGCCTTGAAATCTTCCCAAGGCATATGGCGTGTGATGTTGTAAGTTTTCACCGCTCCGTTTCTCTCCTTTCTCTGTGCCGCAGTGAGGTAGTCACTGGGCAATCTGCATTTCCCACGCTTGCGGTTCACATGGGCAAACGCACCTCTTGCAATGCGCTTTTTCTGCACGATGTCATAGTCAAAATCATTCATAGGCGGTTATGCTCACCTCCGTCCGTGGATTCTCCTTGTCGTACAGTACCCGGCTCCCGTCATGGCTGACAATAATGCCGCAGTGGTCGTCCAGCATCACCTGCGCCTTGACCAGCACATCGTCCACAGCCTCCAGCAGATTGGTTAAATCCACTCGCCGCTTGGTGGGCATATAAAACAGGCATTTAACCTCCACGGGACAATCTATCGGCTCATGCACACCAGCCTTTTTGCAGTACCACACGGCCTTTGCCTCGTAATCGATGTACTTCTGCGACGGCATGATAAACGATTTCCCCGTCTTGCTGCTGTGCATAATGCGCTGGCTGTTTTTCTTTGTAACCGGCGGCAAGGGTATGGTAATTTTTATGCTCATTTCAATACCTCACTCCGATGTAGTCCAATACTCTGGCGTAGCCAAGCCCCTTTTCAGTGGGCTTCCACAAGCCGTCCACAGGGTCATACGCCCCACCGCCGATGCAGAATTCGTAGTGCTTCGGGTGTGTGTGTTTCATGCGCTCAAAGCGGTTTTCGCCCTTTTCGAGGTGCGCTCCAAATCCGCAGAAAACACACCCCGTTCTCTGGCAGCCAGTGCAGTGCAGCTTGCAGTCCGTTAGCGTTGCATCGTAGTCGTTTTCGCCGTCGCTGGCCACGATGTCGCCGTACACGCTGGCGTAGGGTATTTGGCGCTCCACGATAAACCGAAGCACATCCTGCTCCGTCCAAAAGCTCATGGGCTTAGATAAGGGACGTCTTCCTTCAAAGGCGTTGCAGCCGGTTTCGCGCCATTTTTGCATCCGCAAAAGACTTTCCTCCGCCATTGTTGCCGTCGTGGGTTTGACATCCGCTCGGTGCTCATAGCTCTTTGCCGGGGACTTTTTCATAATCCCACAGCATTTGTCTGATATGAGAAATGGAGCCGAAAGCAAATACTCCCACTTTTCACAGTTGTACATACTCTTTTCCCCATCAACGCGTAAGACTTCCCCACGCAATAGTTTCATACTGCGGCTCTCCGGTGATCGCCGCGCAGTTTCTATCCGGTGCGCAACATCTTTTCCTATGACGCTATACCCGTACTTCGTCACCACCTGTCGAATGTTCATCTTTGGGCGCAGGCGAAAAAGGTTTATGTTCACGCGGGGAAACTCCCTCCGCAGCCAGTCGGCGTACTCGTTGACGAACTTCTGTATCTCCGGGTACTCAAGGCCTGTGTTGACAAACACAAGATTCAGCGGCCACGGAGGTGTGCGGAACGACGATAGATACCTTGCAGCCAAATATGAAAGCACCGTACTGTCCTTTCCTCCGGAAAATGACACATAACACTGGCCGCCCCACGCGGTGTACCACTCGTCCAGCTTCTCGTAGCTGGTAATCACCTTGTCCTCTAAATCCAAAACCAGCAGTGATTTCGCCGCCTCTTTCGTCAGAGGAGTGTTAAACCGTTCCATTTCCACCTCCCATCTCCATCTGCCCGTCCACCTGCATAGCTCTGGCAAGGCGGCGGTATGTCCCCAGCTCGTCCAATGCCCGCTTGCGGTACATGGAAAGTAAGGCTTGCTTTTCTTCCTCCGTTTCCGCCAGCTTGTAGCCGCCGTCTTTCATGGCAACGATAGGCACACCCTGCCGCCTCTGCTCCCGTATCATCCGGCGGTTCTCTCTGTCCGGCATCCCGGTCAACGCTTCAAGGTTCTGCCGGTTGTATGTAATGCCGGGAATCATGCGTAATGTGGTCATGTCAATCCTCCAATCCGCCCCACTGCTCCGCCATTGCTCTGGCGATGCCGGGGAAGGTCTTTGCGCGGTTTTTGGCCCTATCCGTGGTAAACATACCTTTATGCTGTTCCCCATGCTTATGGCTGTAGCTGCCGCTCGGACACCATGTCGCTGTCGGCTCAACAATATTGGTCGGCTCCAACGGTGGTAAATTTCTCAACCATAAGCACGTTCTTTTAGTGTACGGATGTCCAAATTGATATGGCTGGATAATTTGCGAGTATTCCGGCATTACAAAAAGCTTACTCGGTACAGGATTCTCAACCGCCACAAGCGGTATATCGGCACGATAAAACTCCATGAAAAAGTCACGTGCCTTTATTCCGAGCATTACCCTGTCCGCTTGCAGTTGATGCCCTTTCCACAAGTGCCGCGCGCCTGCATTGCTGAGGTATGTGCACGGCGGGTGTGCGATCAGCAAATCCCAAGTAACAATATGCGTTGCGCCGTCCATTGTGGTAATAAACCCAGGTCTATTGACAACGTCCACGGCATCGTCCAGAATATGCCACTCTGGGTGTCCGCCGGACGGCTCCTGAATGTCGCAAGAATATGCCTCATGCCCCAATGCGCGGAACGCCTTACAGACTTCCTGCGATTCCTCGCAGGCAACCAAAACTTTCATTTCAGCCTCCAATTCTGCTTTTTCCCGATGTTCAGCATATAATCCCTTGCCCGCTGGTTGATTCTGCTTCCGATTGCTTCATCCCAGCTCAAAATGCGGTCAATGGTCAACTCCGTGGAGATAATCGTGATTGCATCCGGGTTGATATACCTGGCATTCAGCAGGTCAAAGGCGATGTTTTTGTCGGCATCCGTTACGCTCCCCTTGAGAAAATCGTCGATATACATCGCACGGACGGTTTTCAGCGGCTGCATGGCTTCGGCGTATGCTTCCGCATCGTTTACCTTTGCCTTGATTGCCGGAATATCTCCCCGCCATTGCACATACCGCACAGGGATTCCACCGTCCATCAGCTTGGCGCAAATCGCCGTACACAGGTGGGTTTTCCCAGTGCCGGGAGAGCCGCCGATGAAAAACCACTTGCCTTTCCAGTCGGTCAAATACTTCTCCGCCGCCTGCTTTGCGGCCTGTTGCCAATACTCCTGAGTTTGGAACGACTCAAAGGTGCAGCTATCCAGCAGTCCCAGAAGTCCGGAACGCTCCATGCGCAGTCTGTTTTGCCGTATGATCTCGCATTTACAAGTGCTGCTAACCAGTTCGCCGCTTTCCGTGCGCCGGACGGTGTAGCCCAGCCCGCCGCAGATGTCACAGCCATGTTCCGACATGGTATTCTTGCTTTGTTGGATGTTCACCGGCTTCCTCCTTTCTGCGCTGCTCCCAGGTTCTGACGGCGGCCTTCCAGTCCTTCATGCGGTTTTTCCCAACCATCCAGCCCTTGGAGGCGTAGAAGTCAATAAACTGCTGTGCGTCAACCGCAGACCCCCGTTCGGAGATATAAGCCTGAACTTCGGACAAAGAAGGCGGAGAGAAGCGCGCCTCGCGCGCATTATTCTCGCTTCTCGATTCTCGTATATCGATTCCCGATTCTCGATTCTCGAATACGGGAACATCTGCATTCATTTGTTTGCAAATGATTTCATCTGCTTGCGTAGGCTCTACAGGCTCAGGATATTTGCTTTCCTTTGCTCTCTGGTTCTGATACTTACCCCATGTTGGTAGGTAGAGGAAGCGCTTGCCCTGTGAAGTATAAAGGGCAACCAATCCAGCACTCGCCAATCCATGAAGGGCGTTTTCTACAGTTTTCAGAGTAAGATTTTCTTTCAAAGGAAATAGCCTGTTTTTGATAATTGCGGCCCGTCCGTCATAGCGCCCGAAATCATCGCAAGAAACAATCAGCCGATAGAACAAGACCTCCTCGAACCACGAAAGGCGATCTATGCTGTCGCTGGTGCAGATGCTCTCGCGTATGATTCTGTTCGGCATATGCGCACCGCCTTAGAACGGCAAATCGCAGTCATCCTCGGAAATCTCCGTGAAGGTCTGCGTGGGCTTCTGTACAGCGTCCTTGCTGCCGCAGAAGTGCACCTTGTCGGCAGTCAGCTCCACCACGGAGCGCTTGTTGCCGGTCTTGTCCTCATAGTCCCGGCTGGAGAGCCTTCCCTCCACGATGATCTCCTTGCCTTTGGCAAAGTGGGTGCATATCAGCTCTGCCGTTCCCTGCCATGCCACACAGGGGAGGAACAGCTTCGTTTCTCTGTCCTTTACCTTCTCGCTCCACGCCACCTGGAAACTGCACACTGCTGTTCCGCTGTTGGTGCGGCGCAATTCGGGGTCAGAGCAAAGCCGCCCCTGCAAAATCATTCTGTTTACCATCGTTTTCCTCCTTACAAATAGCTTTTTCCAAATTCACGGCGGAAGTCATCTTCTGTCCATCTCTGTTCCTGCATGGCCTTTAACTGACCGTATCGGCGAAGCAGACGCATTTGATTCCCGTTTCGGTGTACAGCGTTTCCACCGTTCCTGTGGCATCGCTCGCCGCAGAGATACACCACAAGGCCGTATTTCTCGCTCTTGTTTCGGTACGCACCGCCGAAGATATGGTGCCGCTCCAGCGGGTCACTTGTGCCATTTCTGCCGCACAGGAAACACCGTCTTTCATCAGTCACCTTTATCACCTCCCAGCGGTTGAGCTTCGCCCCATTGGGATTTCAGCGCCGCCAGCTGCTGTGGGGTCATGGTCTCGATCCCCGCCTCCCGGCAGTCCTCCACCACCCGGTCGATGAGCCGTGCCATCTGTTCCGTGTCGTAGGTGGAGGAACCGTACCACAGCGTCACGTTGACGCAGCCGTGGAGCTTGCTGGGTGCCTTTTCCGCCATCCATCCGATCCCCCGTCCGCTCCACCGGCGCATCAGCTCGTCCGCCGCCTTTTCCTGCACGCATACGATGTCGCTGACCCCAGCTATCTGCCGGATTTCCTCCTGATAGATGCCCTCCTTGGTGGCCCCGTAATGCGCCGCCAGCTTGTCCATCAGCACCCAGCAGTAGGCGTTGGCATCGAGGCTCCGGCCCTTCCGCCGCAGCACCGCCCGGTACTCCTTCCCCGGCTGCAGCTCGTCCACCACATCCATGGCGGAAAGCGCCGTCGGCACCCGCAAGCACAGCCAGTCTCCCGCCCCGTCCTGCATCCATTTGGCCTCCAGCACGCTGACCTCCGTCATGGCTACACCGCCTCCTCTCTGGGCCATTGCCCCGTTTTCAGGCACTTTGCCAAGTACCGCAGCCTCGGCAGATACGCCCGCTCCACCCATTCCTCGTCATAGGGGATGGGATGGAAGCTCATGCGCCCCATGTCGATGGGGAGGAAGTAGTTCTGGATCTCCGCCTCCGTCATCCGGTAGGCTGCAATGCGGCACTCCTTCCGCCGCCGCAGCCCCCATCCGCTTGCCAGCATCTCCACCTGACACTGCTGCCAGTATGCCTTGCTCACCCGAAATTCCGGCTTGCTGTGGGTCTTGACCTCCGTGATGAGCCGGGCATCCTCGCCGTCGTAGTTCACCCGCAGCCGCAGCCCGTGGATGCGTACCTGCCGGTCTCTGGTGCGGATGCCCAGCGCATCCAGGATCTTCCCCTCATAGGCCGTCCCCGCCTGCATGGCCGGGGTGGTGAAGGTCTCCTGCCGGATGCCCAGCTTCACGCTCCACCATTTTCGAAAGGTCTCCGTGTCCCACCGGCCCATGACCTTGGACGTGTCCGAGGCCCCGATCCAGCCGCTGCGGTCGTGGTCGTGGATCACAGTCGGCTCACCGCATTTTCAAGGCTCCCCAGCTTATCGAACCATCCCATCATGGTCGCCATCTGCTTGTCGTTGATGCCCAGCTGCGCCAGCAGATCCCGGTGGGAAAGTCCCCCCTGCTCCTTGCTGGTGATCAGCCGCTCCAGCCGCTCCTTCACGGCGTAGATGCTGTGCCTCGACAGATCCTCCTCCCCGTCGTCGCCGTCCCCGGCGGCCCACAGGTCAAAGCCCAGACCCGTCCGCACCGCCACGCCTTTGACAAAGGCTCTGGCCAGCGCATTATTGATCCGCAGCTGGTTCAGCGTGTCCTCATACACCACCAGCGATCCATTCAGCAGCGGCATATCGTAGGAAAAGACGTTCTCGTCAATGTGGATCTCCACCGACACGAACCAGCACTCCGTCACTCTCCCCTTGCTGGTGGTCACCTTGGCCTGCGGCCACAGGTAGCTGTTGGTCTCCGGGCAGCGCCGGGGAGCGTACCAAACGCTCTCCGCTCCATTCTCGTGCAGCAGCTTCACGCAGTTGGCCCAGCCCAGATAAGGCACCTTCACCGTGTTCCCCCGCTCGTCCTTGGCGTCCCGAAAACCGCACAGGGGCCGCACGTCCAGTTTCACCAGTTCGTTAAAAGACTTCAGCATTTCTCCTTCTCCTCCTTCTTGTCCTCTCCGATCACGTCCATCAGGCTGTTTCCCTCCAGCAGCTGGTCGATGACCTCCATCTCCGTCCGCCCGAAGCCCGCCTTCATCAGCCACCGGAACCGCCGCCGGGTATCCTCCCGGCACGTCCCGCAGGCCGCATCGTTCTTCCAGCGCCACCCGCTGCAAAGGGGGCAGGGCCTCGCCTCCAGCTCCGAAAGCGGCCCCAGCGCCTCGCCGCACCGGGGGCAGCTCAGCCCGTGGTACCCCACGTCCTGTTCCTCCTCCACCGTCGGCTCGTCAAACACCTCGCCGCAATACTGGCACAAATACATCGTCTTTCCCTCCGTTTGTGTTACTTCCCGTCCAGTTTGTCCACCAGCCGCATGAGCCAATAACTCACCGTTGCGGCTCCTATGATGACCAAAGTCAATGTGTACCCGTCCATCAATTCACCTCCGCAGCGCAAAGCGCATCGCACATACCCTTGCAGGGGCAGGCCGGACAATCGCACTCCAGCGGGTTCTTATCTTCGCACAGCGCATCGTGCCGTGCCAGAAAAGCATCCTCCAGCGCCCTGTATTCTTGGTTGGTCATGTTTACTCCTCTCTCTCCTCAATCCACGCATCCAGCTTTTTTTTGAAAATCTGAAATACCCGGCTGCGGTCGGTGCGGATGCACACGCCGAAGGGGTACACGCCCTGCTCCAGGCCGTCGGCCAGAGTGTCAGAACAAAGGCTCAAGCCTTTATCTCTAAGATACTTCGATGCCTGGTGCAGCGTCATGGTTTCGATCATTTGTCATCCTCCTTCTTCAACAGCTCGTCCACCGTGCAGCCGTACAGCTCGGCGATCTCCGGCAAGCGGCTGGCCCTCGGTGCCTGCGTGCCGGTCTCCCACATGTAAACCGCCGCATCCGTCACCTTTAGTTTCTCGATGACCTGCCGGACACTTAGCCCAGCGGCCAACCGAGCGCTGCGAAAACTCATTCTGTCACCTCCAGTTTGATTCTTGCTTAGTTTTTAAGGTTGAATACGGGTGTTACGGCATCAGGGCGGCTTTCCCTCTCCGCAATCAACAAAAACTAAGTTTTACTTGACAACTTAGCAAACTGTGGTATTATGGAAGTGCCAACAACCCTTAATATTTTCCGCAGTCCGCTAAGTGCAGGGGGCTTGTTTTTGTATTGCCTCCCGCCGATTCTTATTATAACTAATTAGAAGTTATAAGTCAACCACTTTCTATTAGTTTTTATTAGTTTTGGTGAACTGCACAATATCCACGAGGTGCAAATGGACGCTATAGACAAAATAAACTTTTACTTGAGCAAAAAGGGCAAAAATGGAGCCGATTTAAGCCGCGCATTAGGGCTATCAAATAGCATTTATAGCCAATGGAATACGCGGAAAACTAAGCCGTCAAATGTTCGCCTTCCCGCTATTGCCGAATATCTCGGCGTTTCCGTAGAGGACATTATGCCGGACGATGTAGCCGCCCCCGTAGCTTCGCAGGGCGCAAAAAAAGCCCCCGATCCGGAGATCGAGGGCGTAATGAAAGATGAAGATTTGAAAGAAGCTGTCGAGCTTTTGAAAAAAATGGATAAGGAAACCCTGCGGATTTTTATCAAAGCCGCCCGCGGGGCTTTGGAGAATTAATTATGAGTATTTCGTGGGGTGAAATCGGCGTTTCCGCCTTTTCTGTTTTGGCATCCGCCGGAGTGTCTGTCTACATTTCTAAGCGGACAGCAAAAGCAGAAATCGAAAAGCTGCGGGCAATATGGGCGCACGAGAAAGAGGCCGCTTGCGATTCCGATTTTGATGCGATGGTTGCCGCCGTTTCCTTATATGCAAAGTATCCGTCTCCAGCAAACTTTCAGTCCGCTACCAACGCCGTCGGCATTTATCGCGCAAAAGCCACGGGAGAAGCGGCGGAAAAGGTTGACGAACTCAGCCGTTTAATCGTGAGGGAATGCCCAAATCGCGCAGCAGTATCCGACCAGCTGCAAGCCGTAATTGAGTGCAAGCGTAAAGCGTAGCTTTAAAAGGTCGCCTTGCCCTGCTCTCCCTCTTTCCAAAACATATCAAGTTCACCTGCAAAAAGATTCCTGGCAATTTTGTAAAGCTCATTGATGGCTGTCTCGCGGTCAACGCCGTCCAGCTCAAGGCCGATTTCGCGCTCGTAGCCGTTTTCTTTACTGATAGCCCAAATTTTCATTTTATCGCCTCCATAATTTTATCAAACTGATTGCGGGTCATTTTACTCGCCAAAGAAATCGCCTCAGAAAGTAACGCAATATGCTCTGCATTCTTTATTATATCACATTTATTTTTCGTTTCACAGCTTACAATTTCCATCTTTATATTGTTTTGCTTACACTCCACATTATTTCTCCTTTCGGTTTATCTACCTATAGTCAAAATATGGCATTTGTTGCACAGTTTAGGGCAACAATACAAAAAATTTTTTAAGAAGGAGCATAATTAGAAATGGCTAAAAAATCTTCCTTTAAAATACCAGGGCTTTCCTTTAGCTGGAAACGTGCGCTTGGAATTACCAGCGCAAAACGCAAGATTGCAAAAGCAACGGGAATTCCTACAACAAAGGCGGGGCGGCAAAGAAAAGTCGGCAAGCTATTGGGGATTAAGTGAACGCCATAGAAAATTATTTCATATAGTCCCCACCGCCCCCGCACCGGACGGTGGGGATTTTTTGCCGCCTATCGCCGTCACTGGCTCTTGGCCGCATACCCACAGTATCAGTTTGTTGTTTGGCAAGTCAATCCAAAAACCGGATAATATGCGATTAGCCGGTAAAAACAAACGGAGAGGTTTGCCCGAAATAAGGCAGGAGGGGAAGAAATGGAAAAAACTTTGCAGGATATTTGCAGAGATGCAAAAGAGGACCAGCATCTTACCACGCAAGACTTAGCCGATTTAACAGATCTGTCATCGTCCACGATCAGCAATTACTTTTCTGCGTCGTCAAAGGATCCAAGCCTATACAAAATGGGGCTTATATGCGCCGCCCTCGGTGTGTCTATAGATGAGTATTTTGGTATCGTAAAGAGACCAACCACGGAGGAGCAGCTGGCAGAGGCCCACAGAGCAATGGCCGATGCAGATGCAAAGCATAGCGCAGCCATACGCATTGCGCACTTGGAGGGCGGCATGGAGCAGCTGACCGGATCAGTGGCAAAGCACGAAAAAAAGGAGCGCGTATTGCAAATTTGGGTGTATATCCTGGCGTTTTCGCTGTCAATTGCCGTATCCGTAATATTGGGATACTTGGCGTTTGACTCAAGCGTCCCCCACACAGGGCTTATCCGCAACGGGCAGATTACATCAATCGGCTGGATGCTATTTGCTCTGCTTGCGGTGGGCGTCGGTGTAATCATTGCTTCGCTGATTAATGCGCTGCGATATTACAGGCACCGTCAAACTGATAAAAATATAGGGTAGGAGGATAAAAATGGGAAAAGCAATGAGGAGGGCCAACGGAACCGGGACAGTGTATAAGCTCGCCGGGCGCCGGCGCAGGCCCTGGGTAGCTGCAAAGCAAAAAATCATTATAGGATATTACCCCACCAAAAAAGATGCTATAGCGGCGCTGGAACGTCTTGCAGGCAAGGATTTAACGGAGCGGTACAACATGACCTTTGCCCAGGTGTTTGACGCTTGGAAAGAGGAGCATTACAAAAAAATAGGGCCAAACGGTATAGAAGGCTATGACGGCGCATTTAAGATTTTTGCGCCGCTGCACGACCGGAAGTTCCGGGACTTAAAAACGGCGGATTTCCAGGGCGTACTGGATGCCCATATGCATAAATCCCATAGCACTGTGTCCAAGTATAAGCAACTCATAACGCAGATGTCCACATGGGCCATGCGCGAGGAGATCATCACAACAAATTTTGCAAAATTCGTCCAGCTCCCCGAAAACACAAAAAAAGAAAAAGAAACATTTACCGATGCTGAAATAAGCAAGCTGGAAGCGGACGGCAGCGACACCGCAAAAATTATCCTCATGCTGATTTACACAGGAATGCGCATAGGGGAATTGTTTTCCCTACCGGCTAAAGATTATCACAAAGATTATGTGGTCGGCGGTGAAAAGACGGAGGCTGGGCGAAACAGGATCATCCCAATCCGCACCGAAGGGATCCCATACTTTGCCTATTTTGCAAATAAGGCTACCGGCCCACTGCTCATATCCGGCTATGCTGGGGAAAAAATCCCAGCAAACTTCCGCCGCCGGGATTATTACCCGCTTTTGGAAAAATTAAAAATCCAGCGCAAAACGCCGCACTCCACCCGGCACACCTATGCGAGCTGGGCGAGAAAAGCGGGGATTGCTCCGGAGACGCTACAGAGGATCCTCGGCCACGCCAACTACTCCACTACCGCAAATATATACGTCCATACGTCAGCGGAGGAATTGGTGCAGGCCGTTAAAAAGGCGAAAATTTGTTAGTAGTTTGTTAGTTACCGACGGGAGCCAAGGCAAGCCCGTGCAAAATTGCTCTGCGAAAAGTTGCAAAGTCGCAACAATTATTGTTATTTTTATCAACTTTTGTGCCTATATATTCAAAACGATTATAATTCACACGCAGGAGGTCACTGGTTCGAGTCCAGCAGTCTCCACCAAAAAAGTCCAGGAATCTCAAGGGTTCCCGGACTTTTTTATTTTTGCCAAGATTAACTTTGTTAGTAACGTGTTAGTAGTAGCGATTTAGGTTAGTTTTTTAAGGACGCTGTTATAAGCTTTCTCATTGACGATTTTTAGTGTGTCCATAAGCTCGTCCATAACTTCCCACGCCCTATCCTGCGCTACATTCCCGACCGCTTTCAAAAATTCACTGCCGGAGGGTTTTATTTTCTTGGCCGGCGCAGGCTCTGCAGAATACAGCATTGGGGGAGCTTTCGCCTGCAGTTGCTCCCCGCCGTGCTCGTTACGGATAATGTAGAGCGCCGCCAGTTTCTCATAGTTTGTCCAGCTCGATTCTTCTGTTTCAAGGCGAGCTATCCAGCGCTTGACCTCATTCTCGTCGACCATAGGGGTGCGCCCCCCTTAGTCCTCGATCGTGTCCATGCAGCGCTGGATGGCTCTGCGGATGCTTTCGTCGTCGGCGTTGTCCAGCATTTCCTGCAACTGGCGTTTCATGTTGTCGATGCCACCATCACGGGAATAGTGGCCGCGCACATAATGCGTGCCGCGTCTCGCATTGGACATATCACGGTCATAAGCGCCGCGCATGCCCGACTGCCAGTCTCCGTCGCGGGAATAGCGGCGAGAATAGTCTTCATCGCGGGAATAGCCGCCGTCTTCCATCATCTCGATCTTATCGATGTTCTTGATGGTTGCTGTCAGTTTGTGGGCAATTTCCAGGTCACCCGCACCCAATTCGCCTTTTCGGGCCAGTTCGTCCAGCTCCTTGCAGAGCATATCCCGCAGTTCATACATAGATTTCATACCCATTGTGTTCTCCTTTCTCAGCTCACACGGTCGATGGTCAGGTTGCTATTGGCAAAGCTGACCGCCTCTGCGCTGGTGTTCTTTGCTGCAACGGTCACGCAGCAACCATGCGGCACTTCCACAATGGTGCTGACGTAGACGTTAAAATAGTTTTCCACCGCAGCCGGGGTGACGGTCGCCGTTGCTCCGTTGAGTGCTTCGCCGTTGACGGCAAGCGCCGTGGTGATCGCGCCTACCGTGCCGCCAGTGGGGACGGCGATGTTCGCGCCAAAGCTCACCTTAAAGCGCGCCTTACACTGCTGCGTCAATCCGCGCAGGGTGACAAGTCCACTGCCCTCGCGGTGGACGATGCAGGGCTTGCCGCAAGCCGCCGTGGAGACCATCGGAACATTCTGGCCAGCAGGGACGGTCACGATTCCGGGATTTACATATTCAGCCATAATTTCAGTCCTTTCATAAAATACAGCGGCAGGGCTATTGCCCCGCCGCTTTTGTTTAGTATCGGCACGGGGCCGACCATTTCCCAACATAGGGAAAAGCTACGCTATGCAGTTGTCAGCAGCCGCAACCGGCAAACTGGTTGCAGCAATAGGGGTTCTGCACCGTGTAGGCCGGAATGGGAGAAGGCCGGAGCTGAGACACCAGATAACTGTTCTGCGCCGCCTGACTTGCCGCCAGCTTCAAACCCTGGTTCTCGGCCTGGAGGTCAGAGAGCTTGCTCTGCGTCAGGAAGTCGAGGATTGCGCGGCTGTTGCTGTTAGCGTTGTCGATGATGTCGCGGGTCGCGTTCTGCACGGTGTTGCGCGTGTCGCACGCCTGCGCCGCCATGTCATAGCGCACCTGCGCGATAGCCGCGCGATTCTCGCAGCAGCAATTTGCGGCCTGCATCTGCATGGCGTTGAGCTGCTGCATCAGCGCCGCTTGCTGGTTGCTACGGGACAGCTCGGCCTGTGCAAAGCCGTTTGCCATCGCCATGTTGGTGCCGTTGACAAGCTGCGCCTGCTGGTAAAATCCGTCGCAAAGGCCCTGATTTACGCTGTCGATCTTGCGCTCGACATTGGCAAAATCAGAGGTCAGCACGTAGCCGTCTACGACACCGCCGGAATTGCCAGCGTTGTTGCCCCAGCCGTTGCGGCCCCAGCCGAAGAGGAAAAGAACGATAATCCAGATCCAGTTTTCGCCCCACATACCCATGCCACCGCCGTAGCTGTTCGCGGGCGCGACCGGCATAGTCATCATGGGAGCACCGTCGGAAAGAGACATATTATCTCCCCTTTCATAAATTTTATTTATCAAATCGTGGCCACGATAAGATCAATGGAATAAATGCTCGAACTGTTTTGCCATAGATTGAAGTTGGTTTAACTCTTGCTGGCTCATAGCCCCAGATTGCAAAAGCTTTTCGACCTCCGCTTTTGGGTTACCCTGAAAATTCGCCCTAAACTGTTGGAACTGCTGCAACATCTGCATAAAGCCGTTGCCGCCGCCGAGCGCTCCGAAAAAGGGATTATTCATCGTTATCGTCCTCCTTGCGCTTCTTCTTGCCCTTCAATTCGCCCACAAGCGCCGCCAGCGCGTCAAACTCCTTGCGGGTGACAAATTCCACGCCCGGCTTTTGCGGCGCGTTAGGGGCCGTTTCTGTGCGTTCTACGAGGTCATAAATCTTGAGCGTCGGTTTCCCGCTTGCGTCTGCCTGCTTGAGGTAAACGGTGGGGGCGGTGGAATCCCACAGTGCTACGGCAGAGTTGGGCGCGATGAGATAACCTCTTGCCTCCTGCTCTCCGCTTACCCACTGTACGCCGCCTTGCGCGATGGGGTTCTGTTGCCCTGGCTGCGACATAGGCTGCTGCATGGGCTGCATCTGTGGCTGCTGCATCTGCCGCATCTGCATGAGGTTGTCCGGCATCGGCTGTGGATAATAGGGGTTGAAATAGGGATATGCCATGTTCATTCCTCCGTTTCTTTGTCCCAGAAATAAAGCGGGATTTCGTTCTCGCTGTTCCAGCTGTCATAGATGATCCCGTCCTGAACGCACACTACATGCCCAGAGAGGGCGAGAATATATGTCCCGCGCGGGTGCTCATCGGCAAACCTGCCGACCGTGTAACAGTCCGGGCAAGTGTCCGGTATGATGTATCTCCGGTAGCCTAAGGACCGCAGATATGCGCCCCAACAGGCGTTTGCATTGGGTAAATCACCGTCCAAGTAGCCACGCATGCACAGCCGGAGATAAATTTCGCCCCAATCCTTTCCCGTGGCCTTACAGATCGCACGGACAGTGCAATCGGACACGTTTTTCCCGCAGGGATTTGGATTAAAATATTTATACATGATTGCAACCCCTATATAGGCTTTCAGCAATTTCCACATACGCTAAAAGCCCCTGGGGATCGTCTGCGTACAGAATGCAAATATCCTGCGCCATTTGCGCGGTAAACCCGCATTTGATTAAGCGCTCGTACATATTCCCGCCTCCTTGCCTCTATAATAAAAAAAATCCGGGCAAATAAACTGCCCGGATTCTGCCTTGATTCTGCAATAATGTAGTTACAGTGTACACCAATTGTGTGCAAAAACGAAAAATAGCCGCACCCAAAAAGGGTGCGGCTACTTTTAGGAATTGAATGCATCCGCCAGTTTTTGGTATGCGCGGCGGCGCAATTTGTAAAATCCATCTACGCTGATATGTAGTTTTGCCGCCGTCTGTACGCAGGTGCGGCCAAAAACGTCCACGTCAATTACACAGGTTTCCTCGTCTTCCGGTAGCCCTACCGCACGGATTGTTTCTGTGGCGCGGAATGGTGCCATAGTGGATAGTTTTTTGCGGATTCTTTTGTGCTGATCTATCATTTCCCACGGTGTGCCGTGGAGGTGCGGATGTTTATGCACGGGCGTGAGGCCGGCGTAGCGGTGTCCTCTGCGCCCTCCAGTGGATTTATTTTATCCTTTATTTCAGCAGAAAATTCCAGCTGGCATTGCCGATGATGCCGTCCACGCCCAGACCGTGATCTGCCTGCATCCGGCGCAGACCCGCCTCCATCTTGGGGCCAAAGAGCTTGTCGCCGCTCCAAATTTCGCCCGGGTAATAGCCCTTGTCCTTCATCAACAGCATGGCGGCCCGGACGTCATTGCCCTCCATGCCACGGCGCAGCATACGCAGTTCCATGTTGATCGTCTCCTCCTTCGTCGTCGGTGCGGGTGCGGGCTTTGGCTTCTCGTTCAGCAGCGCCTTGACGCTGGCCTTGAACGCTTCCCACTCCGCATTGTTCTTCCCTGCCATTTGCCGGGGGCAGGACTTCCCGGTCACGTCGTAGTGCCGCAGGACGTAGGTGTCCACGCCGGAGATGCCCAGCAGCTTGCACAGCTCCGCCGTCAGTGCCGCAGCGTTGGCCTTGGTGCGCTCGGAAACATGGTAGTTCCCGGAGCAGCACATCTCGATGGAGATACTGTTGGTGTTGCGACAGAGGGGATGTACCGGATCGGGAGAGCCTACCGCCCACGCCCGGTCACAGGCCGGTACGGACTGGTAGATGCTGTCCTCGTCCACAAAGTAATGTGCGCTGGCCTCCCGGTCGCCGCCTGCGAAATACTTGCAGTTGGCCTCGGCGGTGTCGCTGACGTTGCCCGTGTAGTGCAGCACCACAAAGGCCACGTCCCGCCCGCCCAGCCGGTCATAGGTCTCCTTGCTGGCCGGGATGCTGGTGTTGATGGGGATGCCGCCCGCCTTGGCAATGGGATATGCGGCAGTGATGCGCTTGCCCATATCTCACTCCCCCTTGCTCAGCTGCTTGACAGCCTGATTGATGCCGGTGGCCGCCAGACCGCTGACGATACCCACGGCAATGGCGGTGATGGGGTCACCCGCCGGGAAGTCCGGGATGGGTGCCAGATAGTAGCTGACAGCCCCCAGCAGACCGCCGCAGACCCCGCACAGGATGGGGATCCACTTGTCGTTCATGCTGCTGGCCTTGCCCACCAGCCCCACGAGGTAGGTGATGACGGTGATGACCGCCACGCTTGCGATGCCAAAAGTTTCCATAATTGCTCCTTTCCGTGCCCGAATCGGGCACACAAAAAATGTTGATAGGTCTTTGCTTATCGGTTTAGTCGGTATTGTACATTCACTGCCGTCTCCTTCCCTTTTTTAATTCTCAGTATAATCGTAAACGATGGTGGCATTGCTCGCACCCCAAGGAGCATTTGCTACTTGCCCCTGCGACCACGGAACATAAATGGTAGACAGTTTTGGGCATCCGGAAAATACTCCACCAGGAATTGAGGATACCGTGCTCGTAAATCTAACCGTTTCTAATCCAGTACAATTGGCAAATGCATAATCTCCGATTGTAGTGAGTGCGGGGGGAAGGGTTATTGATGCGAGACCTGTACCCTGCTTAAATGCATAAGCTCCAATCGATGTCATTCCAGACGGGAAGGTCGTCAATGCGAGCTTTGGGCAGTACTGAAATGCGGCTGTTGGTAATGATGTAATCCCAGAGGGTAGGGCCGTCAATGCGAGCCTTGGGCAGTTGTTGAATGCATACTGTCCGATTGAGGTAATTCCAGAAGGTAGGGTCGTCAATGATAGTTGGTAACAATTGAGAAACGCAAAATCTCCGATTGAAGTAATTCTAGAAGGGAGACTTGTTAGTACCATCTTTGAGCAATTCCTAAATGTGTAATCTCCGATTGAGGTAATCCCAGAAGGGAGACTTGTCAATGAGAGACTGAAGCAATCCCTAAATGCCTGGTCTCCAATTGAGGTGATTCCAGAAGGGAGGCTTGTTAACGCTAGCTTTGAACAATCAGAGAATGCAAAATCTCCGAGCGAGGTAATTCCGGGTGGGAGACTTGTTAATTGGAGCTTTGGGCAGCGATAAAAACCATTATCACCAATTGCAATTACATTGTCTGGCATATCTACTGATGTCAATTCCGCCAAATAAGCGAATGCATACTCTGGAACAATTGTTCCTCGAAATTTAGCAGTAAACACTCTACCAGAACTGTCGAGGGACGTATACTCTATATAAGGGCCTGTCGGTGGTGCCTCAAGGGCGCCGGTCACGCCGCCGATCACCACGTCCTTCTTGATGTTCTCGGCCAAAAGGGTGTCCGGTTTTTGGATCGTCACCTTACGCATGCCTTTGGCGCTGGTGGGCAGGATGATCTGATTACCGGAGGGCATAGACAGCTCCACCGTCCGCTCCTCGGTAGCAAGCACCTCCATCACCTGTCCCATCTCAGCATCCAGAGGGACTTCCCCGCCGAAGGTGACTGCGAAGTCTGCGCCGGGCCGGAACGCTACGTCAAACTCGATCATAACGCACCATCCCGGAGAATACGCTCCACCGGCACTTCGAATACCTGGGATGCCATGCGCTGCGCCCCAACGCCCACCCGGAGCTGTATCTTTGCGTCAATGCCTCTCCCGGCAGTAAGCGACAGGGTCTCGGCTTCCGTCAGTGTGCATGAGACAACATTCCCGTCCAGATGTACATCCGGCAATGTTTTTTCGATCTTAACCTGTCCGGCCTGAGCCACGGCAATGGACAGCACCGTGATACTTCCCGTGTCGATGGGTAGCTGGAATGTCAGCGTAGGGGTCGTACCTCGATACATATATATCCCTCCTCATACTGTAAATCTGCGATGCTCAGCGGTTGGGCAGTCTTTCCAAATCCGCTATCCTGTGATTGGCGACCTTGATCTGCTCCTCCAGCACCGGAACGCGCCGGGCGAAGTTGTTATGCTCCCGGACTTCCCGTGTCAGCTCGTCCAGTTTGGTGTCGGTGACGGCCTGCTGCGTGTCCAGCTTGGCCTGCACATCACGGGTGGTCTTGTTGCTGGTGATGATTACCCCCAGCAGCGACAGGCCGCCGGTGATGATAGCTACGACGATTGTTTCCATTCAGTAATTTCCTTTCTCCTCTGGGGCTATGTTATAAGGTGGTTCCCTCCATTTCCCACTGACCCGCAGCGAGACGATTAGGCTGTTCGCCGCCAAGCATACACCGTCAGATATGGCGGCATATTGTTATGAGCCTTCCCGCCGCCGGTGGTGCCCGTCAGGGTGTTGCGGCTGATGTCAAATGCCGCCGCTGCAT
>ERZ1034768.72-NODE-72-length-39910-cov-28.143947_pt1 | contig 39910 bp, 60 predicted proteins | sample MGYA00520691_ERZ1034768 | MGnify/ENA primary metagenome ERZ1034768 (study PRJEB33766, sample SAMN09781704) | gut metagenome | biome: gut microbiome | host: Homo sapiens | place: Madagascar | study: EMG produced TPA metagenomics assembly of the PRJNA485056 data set...
TATCCTTGATATGTTTATTCTCTTGGCACATCATAAATAATATTCACCGTTCCCGTGCTCTCTTGCTTCGGTTTGTCATCCCATCCAAAATTTGCCCGCAAACTAAACTGTGCGCCGCCAGAGCCGTCTTTGTCGTACAATCTTTCTTCGGCGTACTGTTCACAACGGGTTTTTGCACGCGTAATCGTGTCATTGAACTCTGGTTTATTTTGATAATTCAAAAGCGCCTGCCTTGATGCAAAACCAAGTGCAAGCGCCAATCCTGTCACAGTGGGCGGCTTTTTATCGTCATAGATGATATAGCCGTTTTTATTTCGCATTGGTTCGCCGTTATCGTCTATGAACGGCTTTCCTTTACAGGCTTCAAAGTAGGCATCAATCTTTTCTTGCATTGCCTTTACGCTTCTGTATTTAGGTGGTGCGCCACCCGGATTTTTTCTTGATGCCACTTTATCACCTCGCTTTACAACACAAAAAGCCCACACGATTTGTGTAGGCTTTTATCCCCCAAAACCCCTTTGCGCCGGAGGAAAAGCGCGTTCCCGCCCTGTCGGTGTATGCTGTGCCGACCTCACCCGTTGCGGGTAGCAAATCCGCAACGCTTTTACGGTTTTTTAGATGTCACCGCAAAACTACCCGACCTTCTCCGCTTTCGTAATCGGTGTGCATCCGGGTATGCGCCCTCTCGTAGTGGGCTGTGCACCGTCGCTCTTCCGGTGTGTCAGTTATCTATCGCGTTTCCTGCGCCGGGCTTTCACCGGTGGGAACGACCCAGCATGTGCCCTCAGCCGGACTTGAACCGGCACACCAAAGCTCTTGCCATTGAGCTACAAGGGCATGTGCGGCTTACTGTTTGCACAGTCGTTGTCATCGTTTGTGAGGGATACCGCGCCCGCTCACACAGACAGGTTGCGACCCTGCCCTCTGGTACTGCACATAGGTCTTGCACCTTTGCTGCGTCGTAGCTTGCGGAACGCAGCGCCCTTGCCGTATTGACTTGTCAGGCCAATTTTGCGGCTGGCTATGCAGCATATAAAATGCCGGTCTTTCCCGGCTGTCAGTATTGAGAATAGGAGGTTTTGCTATGAACTGTAATGTACCCTCTTTACAGTTTCCAGCATATTCATAATACCACTTGACAACGTCCCCACAGTTACCCTTTTTTCTTGTCCAAAATCCAGAAAAATTTCCTTCTGCTTTCGTAAAACTGCCGTCTGCCGCAATACACAGGCTGGTATTCGTAAGTCGTTCCCTCTGTTACGTTTTTCAACAGAGCGCACCAGTTTAAAGGGTCTGCTTCTCTTGCCGCGTCCTCAATGATTCGGACATCTGTGCTTAACTTTAGCGCTCTGTCCGCCTTTCTAGCTGTTGGGTCTGACTTTCCGTTTCCGTGCGGCAAATTATCATTTGAAACCGCATCAAGCCCTCTTGCACTAGCAATTTCCAACCGCATTTCAGCGTATCTTTTGCAAAAGTGCTTTAATTCAAGATATCGTTCTTTTGAAATTCCATATTCATCTAGGTTGAGCGGTCTTTCTCTCATTTTTGCTCCTTTCTTCCATTTTCATGCAGCGCGGCAGCGTGCAAATATTGTCATTCTTCCACTCGCACGTCGCGCAAAGATGTTTTCGGGCGTATTCATCAACTAGTTTCTGTTTTGTCATGTGGTCACCTCCGGTGGTAGAAGTCATTTTAAAAGCCTCCTAACTATACGATAAATCGCAATGCCGATGCGGGTTACTACCAGCAGCGTCCAGAAAATAAGGACAATAACGTTGTCTGCGCCGTCTACAATGTCCATTCTGTCTTTGTGGTTGATGTACAGGACGGCGAGCAGGCCGCACAGGTCGTAAACACAGACGGCGGCGATAACAAAGATGATGGTCATGGGGTCACCTCCGGGGGGTCAGGGAGCGGCAGTTCTGTCCATGCGAGGACTTTTGCGTTAGTTCCATTCGTAGGCTCACCGCCCCAATGGCCATTGAAAAATTGTCCACGATCCATTGTTCGGTACATGCAGTTGTAGTGACCATAACGGAAGTATTCGTAGTAGCACAGGTATTCTCCGTTTTCTTTAGGCGGGTCTGTCCGCGCATCGTGCCAGACGGATTCCTTAGACGATTCAATAGCATCCAGCTTTTCTAACGCATCGCGGATTACCTTGACGGCGTTCTGGTAGCAATCGCATTCGTGGCAGTGACCCTTGTCGAGATCCTGCACGCAATCACTGCAAAATCCGTATTTTATGGCGATGTTAAAGGCTCGTTCGTAGGCTTTGTTAGTCATTGTGTGTCTCCTTCGGAGGTTCGGGGAGCGGCATCCAGTGGGTGATATTTATAAAATCAGGTAAATATTCTTCACTAAACCATTCGCCCAAATCATGGCTCATCCAAGCCTTGTAAATATTACGACAGACGGAATCGAAAACAAATACGGCTACATGATCTTCTGGCGGTCTGTCTTTAACGCTTATCCATTTGCCGCAAACGTCTTTATATGGTTTAACCTGATATACAGCAGCAAGAGCATTTGCGTTCACCATCCTTTTGCCACAGTTGGGGCAATATTTGTACTGTGATGCTGCCCATCTGGATTCCCATGCACAGCGAGAACAAGCTTCCCAGCTTCCGTCTGCACCTTCATCCGGTGCTTCAACCCATTCTGCCGTAGGCCGCAGAGATTCTGGGTCAATGGTTGGCGCAGCATCAATATCTAAAACACCAACGGCATCAAAAGATCCACACCCTGTCGCTTTCTCAAACATCATTTTTGACGATTTCTTCTTCAATTCGTCAGCATCAATCAGTCGCATTGGTATCACTCACTTTCTCAAAATAGAATTTGATCGCTTTCGGATTTTCCAGCACATTGCCGTAAACGACGCCGACCTTGTAAATGTAGTTCTCTTGCAGCTTTCGCGGGATCTCTGCAATGTACTGTCTGAATGTTTCAAGGTCGTGGGCGCGCTTGTAGTGATTGCACATTCGGCAGGACGGCATAAGGTTTTCAATGTCGTCCGTGCCGGAATCTTCTGGGTTCCACGCCCTCTGCGGCTTGAAGTGGTCTACCTGCATATCATTGTAGGCAATGTGGCGGCCACAGTAAGCGCAATGACCGTCAAATTTCTTGTACACCGCAACGCGGGTCTTTTTACTGATTGCCATTTATTCATCCTCGCTGTACTTATAGTCGTAAAAAGTTCCGTCAGGTTCAACGAAAAACTCTTCTTCTTCCCATCGTGCATCACAGGTTTTATAATTTTCGCAAGAGGCAAGGCTCACGTCCATGAAACCATCATCGCCGCGCTTATACCGTTTACCAATTTTGCCATCCTTGCGCATTGTATAATCCAGCGAGTACTGATACAGATTGCTTACAATAATGCGTCCACCGCAGAGCGGGCAGCATTTTATAACTGTTCCAGGGTTCATTCTATGCCCTCCGTATCCGCCGGGGATTGTGTGGCAGGTTCTTTCTGCTGCCAGTAACAGCAACCGTCATCGCCGTCCGTACTGCGTCCATAGTCTCACTCCTTATCCAGCCCGCGTGTCACATACTGCCCATAGGTCAGGCCTAGGGCGGCAGCTTCGCGGGTACATTGTTCAATGGGTTTTATAGTTTTCTTCGGGGCGTAATGCACAGCGGGTTTCTTGCCTTTTTTCAAAACACCGGTATCCCTGCGACGCCGGTAGGATACCTGCGCGCTTTTGATATTGCGCTTGCGGATGCAGGCATCGCAATAGCGCTTTGTGGGCTGGACATCCCACATGATTTTCCCGCAAGTCTTGCGGAATTTTGTTGTGGTCATAGCGGCTCCTTTGTTTTGGGTGCTTCAATGCCGATGCTTTGCAGCGTTACCTGCGCCCAGAGGTCGGCAAGCTGGTCATTGCGGTACTCGTTGTATTTATCAGCAACGGGGCCTGTCATTGCATCCTGAATCCGTTTCAGGGTGCGGGGAGAAAGACCGACCTGATAGCACGCCAGCAGACACAGATAGGCGGCGCGGGTAGCAATATCGTTGCGCTCCTTCATGACAGCCTTCTGCGCACGGCTCTGGATGCCTTGGATTTTATCTTCTGCATAAGCGTCTATGGCTTTTTGCATGGCCGGGGTGGGATGAAGTCTGGCTTTCATGGGTTCACTTCCTCTTTTTTTCATGTTGCGATTTGCTCCAACGTCATTTGCTCTTGGGAAAAGTCGAGCATTTTTTCTTTGGCGAGGGCGTAAAAATTGCGGTCAACCTCAAAACCGTAGCTGTCGCGCCCGCATTCATAGGCTGCGCGAAGCGTAGATCCGGAACCGGCGCATGGGTCAATCACAACATCGCCGGGGTCTGTGAAAATTTCAATCAGGCGTTTCAGCAGGTTTACCGGCTTTTGGGTGGGATGAATTTTGGGGTATTCCTTGCCGGAATCGCGCCGCCACTCGAACCAGTTATAAACCATGTGGCCGCCTCCGTTGAATTTGGGTAGCTTGTCGCGGTAGAGCACGACGGCGAACTCAGTCGCACCGACGATACGCATATTGGCTTTGAGCACTTGGGCAGAGTAGTTTTTTACGAAAAACAGAGGGTAGAATTTCATGAATCCGTACTTTTTTCCCCATTCAGCGATTTCCTGCATTTGCTCAAACGCGCAGAACACAATCATGGCCGGGGCCTTGCCGCGTTCCTTCGGCTCTTTGACAAGCAGTTTGGAGCAAAAGTGCATATACTCTGCAATTTTGAAACGACCATCTGTGTTGAAAAAGTTCTTTTTGGCAAGTTTGCTCTCGCCGTTTTTGTTGTCACCGCCGTTGTACCACACCGGATTGCTGGCGTAGGCATCGGCCCCGATGTTATAGGGAATATCAGCAATTACAAGCTGGGCGTGTGGAATGCCGTAGCACTTGTAGTTTTGAAAATTATCATGGTAAAGTTCGCAGATGGGCATCTGCTTCATCCTCCAATTCTTCAATGAAAATTTCGGTGCGGGGGTTGGATTTGTCGTACAGCACGCGGGAGCCGTCCACACTGACGATGATGGTGTTGTTATCGTCCGCAAGGATTCCCGCCGCCACAAGCACGTCGTGCGCCGCTTCCATCAGGTTCGTTAAATCCACGCGGCGGAGGGTTGGCATATAGAACAGCGTCACGACGCGGCAGGGCGTGTCTATCGGCTTTTTGGGCTTGGGGGTAAGATAATACACGGCTGCTCGTTCGTACTTGAGATAGGCCGCGCTCGGCATGACACGCGCTGTTTTACCCTTGTGGCAAACGGGGCATCGTGCGCCCATGTAGAAAATCTGCGGACTGTTCTTTTTGGTGATGGGCGGCAGGGGAATGGTGTAGTTGTAAATCATCTGCAAGCCCCCGCCGATATCTGCTGCCCGTTGCAGTGGGCTTGCAGATACTCCGCCGGACACGATGCCCCAAGCGCCTTCACACCCGTATAAAACCACTTTGGCAGCGGTATGCCGAGTTCTGTGTACCTGTCCCACGCAAGGCGCATAGACCAATTATCGGCGACATTGTATGCGCTGTATTTAACAGCGGCTTCCCGCACCTCGCTTACAGTTGGCTTGAAGCGGTGCGTTTTGGAAAGCTCCTGCACAGCTTTTAGCGCGGCATTGTAGGGAATGTCAGAAAGCGATGCCGCCCAGGCTTTGGCAGTTTCCTTGGCGTTCGTTTTGCTGCAAATGTTATCCCAGTAGTTCATAGCCAGCGACAGGAGCGCCGCCGTCTGCTGATACGTCATCTGCCATACCTCCATTCGCGATTTCGCGCAGCTTTTCTTGTGTGGTTTTCATCTGCTGCCGTTGTGAAGTTCCTTTCTGCTGGCTTCTGGCCTCTTTCTCGGCAAGATACGCCGCGCGGGTGGTAATGTTCTTTTGCAGGCAGTCGCGTAAAATCGCCTGCGCATAGCCCCATGAGCGCTTATTGTTGATAGCGGCCTGATTGATTGCCTCGCAAACAAAGTCAGGCTCTACCTGTTCCAGATAGCCAACAATGCCATCATATGCCGCTCGAGAAATAGCACCGATGTTCTGTTCGTAACACTCGACACACTGCTGCAAGCCTTCGCGCGCTTGCGCGGTAGTCGTAGTAGTAATATTTTGTTCTTTGTTCTTTGTTCTTTGTATTGGCTTGTTTGGCTATCGTTCGCTTGCGAACGCTTGCGTTCGCTATCGTTCGCTATCATTCGCTTTTTAGCGTTTTCTGAATTCTTCCTGCATTTTGCGTTGTACTGTTCTTGAGATACCTTGATATTACGGGTGATGAACCGATACGCAATTACTTCCCTGCCAGTGAGCGGCTCGGGCTGTTCTGCTCCTACGCAATAAGCGCAAAGCGCATACATAAGCCGTCGAAACTCACTGTCCGAAAGGTCGGACGTATCTTCCATATACCCGGGATAAAAAGGGATATATTTCAATTCAGCCATATTCAGTTGTCCTTCTCTTGATGGCAGTGCATATAAATGTACTCGGAATGCGCTGTCATGTTCTGGTATAACCAATCGTCGGCTTTCTCTTTACTCAAATGCTCGTGCATCACGCGCTTTTCATACACAAACTCGCCGTTAATTTTCTTTTCGGCTATGCGGTCTTTAATGTCCGCTTCTGTGTAGTTGGCTTCGACGAGATAGAGATTATAGCCTTTGGCTGTTATTCCGTTCAGATTGTTTGCGTCGGTCGCATAGAACAATCTTTCAACGGGAGGCTGCGGCAGCTCTATATGCCAGCAGCAATTTTTTACATCATGCTTTGTTTCCTGCGCCTTAATTCTGCATAGATTCTTGTAGTTGTACCAGCGTTCTGTTCGTATTACGTCAATCTGGCTCATTTTAACGCCAGCATTCACGAGGGCTGCACATAACCACACACAGCACGCAAAACGCAGTGTCGGTCGCTCTCTGGCGAGTCTGCGCAGCGTGGAGGGGTTGAAGTGGTCGCCGTGTATGTGCGTAAGAAGTACGAGCTTCAAATTCTTGTAATCGTCTGTCAACCGAGAAAATGGAACGCCGCAATCAATCAATATTGAGTTTTGAATGAGAACGGCGTTCCCTTGGCTTCCGGTTGAAATAATCTTGCAGTCCATCTTACAGTCTGCTCAAGTCGATTTTCTTCGGCTCGGCGGCTGCGGTCTGGGCTTCAACTGCCTGTTCGGCTTGCGGCTGCTCAATCTGTGGTACAGGCTGTGCAGCAGCTTCAAGGCGTACATCCTTTGCAGACGCGACGCGCTCTGCAATAAGCTGGCCGTCGTTGTCATGCGTAATGGTGTCATCATGTTCAAGCGCGGCCTGCATATCAACGCTCATAACGCCCCAGCGGGAAATAAGCTGACGAAGCATGGTTTTCTTTGCCATGTCGTCAAAATTCTTGTACCAGAACGAGGAATACTTCCACATTTCGCTCTGCGGAACTTTCCCGGCAAGCAAATCCTCATAGCCTTTGCGGCTGAATGCCTGGCTGTAGGTGTCCGCGTGAGTCATCATCTTTTCCTTCGACCAGTAGATAACCTTGCGGAATCCATTCAGGTACTCAAAGAATGCCATGTAACCGACTGTCGGCAGGGCATCGCGCACATCATCGTCCTCGATAAACTTAAACCGGGCTTTTCCGGTTTCTGGGTCTTTGCCGCTGTACTCGCCCTGCTTGATAACCATAACATCAAGGTCTTTGTACTGGCCGCTGCGCAATGCAAGCTGGATATAGCCTTTATAGCCAAGCACAAACTGTGCTGTAACGGTCTGCTGGCGCTTGTTCTTAAACGGAACAAGGTAGTATTGACCAAGCTGGGGAGAGGGGGAAAGCTTCAGGCTTTCCCCAAGCAGTGCGCCTGCAAGAATCGTTCCGGCATCGCACTCCTGTAAAGCGGGGTTCACAGCAACCGCGCTTGTGATGCTGGCGGTAAAGCTGCGTGCGCGGTCTGGGTCTCGCAGCGTGTTGTTGATTAAGTTCTGGTAGCTCTGCGTAGTGATCATTACGCTGAACTTCGGTTTCTGTGCCAACTGCTGATTAGATGTCGTCATAGCTCATACCCTCCTGCAAGATAAACTGTTTCAGTTTCTTCAACTGTTCGATAGTGCCGCGAACTGTAAATTTGACCTCGTAGATGTCATGTGCGGCGATGGGCGCTTCTGTGGTCGTTTCTTCCTCTGGTACAGATACCTCTTCAACAGGCGACGCGGCGTCCTGCTGCGCTTCTTCGATGGCCTGCTGTACCTTTTCTTCTGCCGCCTGCTGCTGTTCCAGTGCAGAGCGCCGCGCTGCCTCTTGCTGCTTTTGCAGTTCGATTTGCTCATGACGAGCGCGAACCGTACTCAATGCAAGCGCAACATTCAGCGATTTCTTATATTCAACCAGCAACTCGGCGGCGTCATCATGGCGGGAAAGCTCCTGCACCTCTACGGCGATTTTAAGAACCGTCGATGTAAGCGCGGTCTTTGTACCGTTCACGCTGGTAGAAAGCCCGATTTTAAGGTTCATCTGCTCAAAACGCAGCCACGGCAGGTTGTTCGCTTTGCAAAGCTCGTCGAAGTAGCTCTGTACGGCCTTGACCTTATCAGCTTTCAAGCCCGCATCTACCTCATCAATGCGGCGTTTCAGCTCCGCATCGGCTTTCTTGTATGGGTCGGAGATGCAGTCCTTATAAACTGCTTCAAACTGGTTGTACGGCTCCATGATGGCCTCTTTAACACGCTTGCGCTGTTCTTCCATCGCTGCAAACTCTTTGCCAAGTTCCGCGCGGATTTTCTTCACGTCGCCGCGCGTTTCTTCCGTGCAAACAAGCTGCATCGCGTTCTTCGTGCGGGTCTCTACATCGGCTTTAACCAGCTGAAGATGCTCTTCGATAATAGGCAACTGTTTCAGCGTGATTACCTGCAATTTCGTTTCCATTTGTCAAACCTCCATGTATTCGAATCTGCGCATGCTCTGGCTCATCCCTGTTTCAGCGGAAAGCGTAAGGTCTCGCATCTGCTGATATTTGATGAAGTCTGGCGTAGAGCGGTCATGTATAATCTGTTGCATGGCCTGAAAGTGTTTCTGGTATTTATCAGGGGCGTTGTCCTCGAATGCGGTTCTCATTCTCTCGCAAGTCATCTTTATTCCTCTGCTGCAACCGCAATCGGAATGCCGAGCGCAGCCAGCAGCAACACCAAATCTGCGGTGATTGCCAGCTTGACGGCGGCGCGTTTCAGTGATAGAATACAGTTAGAGCTTTTTGCGATGCTCTGTTTTTTTGCCGTTCCGGTGGTGGTGCGCCGGGGCGGCGTTTTTGTTTTGGTAATCATTCTTTGATTTCCTCCCATTCAAAGCGGCCCTTTCCGCTGTTTCTCCACTGCCCAAGGCCGCGCTTTGTGCCGTAGTCAAGGCACTCACGAACCATGTCTTCAAGATTAGGGTCGAGGCATTCGATTTCAAACTCTGCTGTTGCACCTGCGGGAACGCTCTCCGACTTTGCGATGCTGACGCGTTCGCCCATCGGGGTTTGCGCCCGCAGGGGGCGCTCGCAGAAATCAACCTTCTTGCCGTGCAGGTCGTAGGGAATCTCGCGCGGGGTAACGAAAATAAGGCCGTCGATAGCCTGTTTGTACGCCTTGATAGCTGCGCAAGCCTTGCCGCCTGCATAGCCAGCCTTGCCCGCTTTGGCAAGCATTTTGCAGCTGTCCTTGAACATGCCCTTTACCTGATAGTCGTACAGAAACGGCGTTCCGTAAGCGTTTTTGGGAAATACCGTAATGCGGTCTTCGGCGTTCTGGGCCTTGATGTTGTCCACTTCTTCGGTGGTGAGGTCGCTGGTAGGTGCCTTACTAGCAATGTAGGTTGCGAGAAGTTCGTCATTGCTGGGGCTGCTGCCCAAAACTTCTTCCAATAGGGTGATTTTTACTTTCATGGTGGTTGTCTCCTTTTTAAATAAAATCGGTTGCTTTTCTGCGCCTATGCCAATCGATGCAATGCCTGCGCGATGCGGTGCTCCGCCATGCCGTTGCGGTGTCATTCGTCGCATGGCTTCGCCATTCCATTGCCAATCAGAGCAAGCAGCACAAGGCTTTTCCACTGCTAATCAAATCGGTGCCTCCGCAAAACCTTTCCGGGCTATGCCGTCGCGCTGCCATTCTTTGCCAAGCCTTAGCTTAGCCATGCTACGCCATGCTTAGCCTTCGCGTCGAATTGCAGCACCCTGCCTCTGCCTTGAGACGCTGTACTGAGCTATGCCTTTGCCATGCAATTCAATGCCTTCGCTGAGCTATGCACTGCCATTGCGATACATAGCTAATCCATGCCGACGCCGAGCAGCTCGTTGCCGTTGCGACACGGAACATTACCTTTGCGGGTCAATGTGTACTATACTTTTCCTCTGCATATCGTAGCCAATCTAAGCAGTGCCTTTGCCAATCAACACAAGGCTTTTCCTTGCCGTCGCCTATCTGTGCAGCGCTATGCCCTCTCAATGAGAACTTCCCGAAGCTGGGCAAGTAAGTTGTCTACTCGTTCTTCGCGCGTTGGCTCTTTGGGCGTGGGCCTTACGATGCCGGATGGGAAATATCGGGCAAATTCGTCGTATGTAATGTCCAGCGCTTGGCATACTCTGCCGACCTCGCGCCACTCCCAAGGGCTGCGCCCGTTGATGCGCTGCGAAATAACTGCTGCCGGGATATGGCACTCTTCGGAAAGGCGCTTCTTGTTGTAGCCCTTGCTTTTGATAAAAGCGGTAAAAGCAAGGTTTGCCATGGTGGTCACTCCTTTCTTTCTGCGATCAGTTCACTTACAGCCTATCTATGAACTTTGCAAAAGCAGTGGACGATGCTGGCGGTCAGGCAGACCCCGAACAGAACCCAGTAGGCAGTACCCATATTGAGCTGCCGACCAATCATGTAAAGAAAAATGTAGATAAGCATCGGTTACTCCTTTCTTTCTAGTTATCGGCTAGCAAGTAATCAATCGGCACGCCGAAATAGTCAGCCACTTTCTTTAGCGTCGTGATGCTGGGGCCGTAAGGCGATTTCTCCCACTTGCCAAGTGCGCCGTTTGAGATTCCGGCGCGTTCCTCAAGGATTGTGCGAGAAATATTGTTTTTTCGGCATAGCGCATCAATTTTCGAAATATTCACCTAGCAAAAGCTCCTTTCTAGTTGACTATTGCTAGAAAATATGCTACTATGAACTTGCGAGATTTATAACAGCATATTTTTAGCTAGTCCGCTGGATTTTAGGGGGCTTGGTTTTTTGTTGCCCTCTATGCTGTCTATTATACTAGCTTATCGCCTAGTAGTCAATAGACTATCACCTAAAAATATGCACAAATAGTCTAGGTGATTTTTGTGGATAATGTTAAAACTGTAGAAACCATTCGTGCCATGTGCAAAAAGAAAAAGACTAGCTTGACTAGGCTAGAGGAAAGGCTCGGTTTTTCAAATGGGTATATCGGCAAAATGGCAAAGAGGCCAAGTTCCCCGCCTTATGACAAACTAGTCGCAATAGCTAACGAGTTAGGAGTCACCGTTGCCGACCTGACCGGGGAAAAAGAAAACCCCACCAGCGTGTATACTGGCGGGGAGGTTGATACTGCTAAAATGTTGACATACCCAGACAATCTATCTACAAAAAAGCCAACCGCACAAGGCGATGGGCTAATATCTGATTTGCCGCAAGATGTACAAAAAATTATTTCTCTTTGCAAAGAGAACCCTCAGCTTGCAAGCGCTCTATTAAATCTTGCGCAGCAGTTACAAAATCGGTCATCTGGTCAGGCGTAAAGGTTGAAACAATTTCAATAAGTTTTTCTGTGTCCGTCATTGCTGATTCCTCCAATCAAATAAGGTTGTGATACTATGGGCTTTTTTGACTTTTTGAAGCCGAAACCAAAAGTAAATGTTTCCTTAACTACACATGAGCCGACTAAAGATGAAATTGCAAAGCAATATGCTAATTACTGCAAAGCACAAGCAGAAAAGCGGCATGCAGAACAGGAAGAGCGTGCAAGCAATAATTTTCTGGCGCTTTCCGCTGATGACCTTGCAGACAAAAACGGTCTAAAGCCAACAGAAATTTTAATGCTTTCTTATTTAGAGAAATATTCCAGCGGAAAGCCTGTTGCAAAGTTCTGGCATTATGATTATGGCGTTGATGATGTTTGGCCAATTATTAAAAAGCTGGAATCAATGGGCTTTGCTGAAAACGGAAAATTGACCGATAAGGGAAAAGCAGAATTAAAAGCTAACGAATACATTTATTTTTATCACAGAAAATCTTATGCTCATTTGGCTTTTACTTTGCCGGAGTTTTGCCGCGCCGTAAACGCTCAAAGAGACGTACCATATCGGGATTTAATATGGGGAAAATACAATAAACTATATATGGAAGCAATTTCGTCTCCCAAAAAATGCCGTGATTTACGATATTCCATGTATGAGTTTTTGGTAGACGAAAAAAAGTTTGAAACGGCTTTTTCTATGCTACTTGAAATACCTTTTTATGATATGAATTGCCAATATCCTTTTATAGCTCCTAGTATTATGCAGGAACTAAAGAAAGCTCAGAAAAAAGCTGGCTTTACTGAAGAACAAATTTTAGATATGGCAAAAAGAAGATACGGTAGGATGCTTGTTGAAAACCCCACTGTTCCTGCGATAGATGCCGCAGGTATTGTAACATCTTACATTTTTGGAAAAGATGGTCTCGCTCAAAGAGTTTTGAAATCTTACAACATTGATTGCACCCGGCTGTTTTCCGGCAATCATTGATTGTATTTTACACAACTCACAGTTGTATTTCAACAATTTCACAAAAATACTCATTTGTCAAGTCTTTATAATCCGCTTTTTCGGTCTTCTGCGCCCGTGTCTTGGTGGAGCATCCAAATCAGGCAGTTTCTTCATGGTCTGCTTCCCTCCTTGCACGGTCTTGCAGCACAGCACGGTACAGGGCTTCGATGGTTGCCGCATTACGGTTTTGGTAATTCTTTAGACGTTCCACGTTCTTCATTGTTGATTCCTCCTGTGTTTTCTGACTACAGTAAGAATCTTAACATGTTTTTTATACCATAGCTTCCATTTATTCCCATGGCATTTTTTGAAGAAATATTTCTTTATATTTTCTTGATTGCTACGGTATGAAAATTTTACCGCATTTGAAGTGCAAAACATGTAAAAAATTGAGGGTGATAAAATGGAAAGTAGAGCTGATTTCCGAGAACGTGAAGGACTTATTCTTTCGCAGTGCCGGTTGGAATCCGGGCTTTCGCAAGAATATGTAGCCAGGCAGATGGATGTGAACATCCGCACGGTGCGCAACTGGGAAGAAGGGCTTTCCCCTATCCGAAGCGATGACCTGTTAATGTGGTTCACCGTCTGCAAACAATCCCCATGGCGCTGGCTGCAGCGCATCTGGATGCCGTCTGCATTCAGCGATACCGATACTCCAAACTGGACGGACGAGCAGGTAGACAATGCACTTTCTGATTATATCGCCCAGATGCCGAGCCTGTACAAGCGAAGGCTGCTCTACATCCTTTGTGGGGCGCACGGGAGCGATTGGGCGGGCCAAATAGATTTGCTGTGTGCTAACGCGCATACGTCCATGCAAAGCCGTGTACGCGTTTGTCAGGCCGTAATACAGAACTACCGAATAGATACCGTAACTGGGGATGACCCATGCCCGGAAAGCATCAAGCCAGACTTTGACCGCCTGCAAATATGCCTGCAAGCCGGAGAAGCTGCCGTTCTGGCAGGCAACGGCGAATATAACGCAAGAGAAAAATAAAAAATCCCCTGCCGGTGGTGCCACACCAGTAAGGGATAAAGGGCCGTCAACATAAAAAGTTGACGGCATTATTATAACACACAAAAAAAGGAGCCGCAATATGAAAAGGACAAATACCGCAAAATGGATTGAAAGCGCCGGGCGTTGGCAAATCAATGTGCAGAAGAACGGCGTGCGCAAGACATTTACCAGTGCCAAGCCGGGTCGCACAGGCCAGCGAGAAGCAAACAAAAAAGCGGATGACTGGCTGGAAAAAGGCTTGCAGACGCGCGGGAAGACTGTGGAGAGCGCGTATGCAGAGTATTTGGAAAGGGCCTCTAAAATATCAGGGCAGAGCAACTACAGACCAAAAGAAAGTAGATGGCGCGTCTGGATTCAGCCGGAAATAGGCCACAGACGGCTTGAATCTCTCACACAGCAGCAAGTGCAGGCTGTTTTGGACAACGCAAAAGCAGCAGGCAAGAGCCGCAAGACGCTGCAGAACCTTTACGGAGATATAACTTCTTTTTTCCGTTTCGCCAGGAATTCCGGGTACACAACATTCACGCCAGACGCGCTGCACATACCAGAGGGGACGCCGAAGCCCAGAAAGAAAATATTGCAGCCGGAGGATTTGGCAATACTCATGACAAGCGACAAGACCATGTTTCGGGGCAAGGAGATAGTAGACCCCTATGTAAACGCATATCGCTTTGCAGTGCTTACGGGCCTGCGTCCCGGCGAGCTTCTGGGCCTGCAATGGAAAGATGTGAAAAATGGCTGCATCTATCTGAAACGCGCAATCAATGTTTACGGAGAACACACGACTGGGAAGAACGACAATGCGATTCGCGCTATTGAACTGTCCGACATGGCAAAGAGCGTGCTGGAAGCACAGCGTGAAGTCACCAATAAAGAAAAAAGCGTGTTTGGCGTAACCGACGAGCATCTGCTTTATAAATGGTGGCGCAAGTATTGTGCTCACAATAATATACAGTATGTCTCCCTGTACGAACTGCGGCACACATTTGTGTCAATCGCCAATGTGCTTCCAGAGGGGCAAGTCAAGGCTCTTGTCGGTCACAGCCGCAACATGGACACATTCGGCGTGTATGGCCACTCCGTAAACGGGCAGGCAGAAAAGATTGCATCTGCGCTGGATGCAGCTTTCAGAAGCGCCTTAGAAAGTACACACTAAAAGTACACACTTTTTGTTTTCAGACGGTAGCAAAAACCGAAATGCAGTATGCCAAGTAGCATTATATAAAGTATAAAAGTCAGAAAATACCCACGGTTTGCAATGCGGTAGGGTTCGACTCCCATCAGCCGCTCCACAAAAAATAGCGTAGATTCGTTAGAATCTACGCTATTTTGTTTATGAAGCACACACTTTAGTACACACTTCGATTATTTCCTGATCAAGTTGTGTACCAAATCTTTGTACGCTTCCGGTTGCGCTTCTTTCAGCGCATCCATAAACTCATCCAGCACACGCCACACTCGCCCGGTATCTGCCTTTTTTACAATCTCCAAAAATTCACTCATCCTGTAAACGCTCCAATTTCCGCATTACGCCATTATAAACTTTAGGGTTTGCTACATACAAGGCCGACATAAGCTCATCAAGCACGTTCAGCGCTGCTGCGATGTCTACGTTTGAAACAGCCCGTAAAAAGTCACTGCCGCCAACAGCAGCTCTTGTAGACGGCTCTGCCGCTTCGTAGTAGCGCACAGGCTCTTGCAGTTCTGCTTTCTGCGGAGAATGGGACGCATCTGCAAGACGCTGATTTTTCACAACATACAGCGCAGCCAAATTTTTAACTCTGGTCATGGTGAGTTCGCTGTTTTCGATTTCGGCTATAGCGCCGTCAATCTCTCGCACGTCAACCATAGCCCTTACACCTCACTTTAACCGTTTCGCATCGTGTCAATGCAGCGCTGGATGACTTCCCTGTCTTTGCTGTCAGCCCCGCGCATAATATCTTCCATGCGAGAAATCAATGAATCGCGCCCATCGTCCATGCTGTAGTGCCCGCGCACATAATGCGAACCGCGCCGCGCATAGCTGCTGCCGCGTCCATAATTGCCGCGCATATTGGCGTTCCAATCACCATCGCGGCTGTAATCCTCATCGCGGCTGTAACCGTCATCTTCCAGCATGACAATTTTGTCGATGTTTTTGATAGTGTCAGTCAGCTTGTGAACAGTTTCCAAGTCACCGGCAGACATTTCACCCTTCTTTCCGATTTCGTCCAGTTCTGCGCACAGCATGTCTTTCAAGTCATACAAAACTCTTTTACTCATGGTTTACTCCTTTCAGCTCACTCTCTCGACCACAAAGTTTGCGTTCGCAAACAAAACGGTTTGTGTGCTTGTATTTTCGGCGGCAACGGTCAGGCAGCAGCCGCGCGGAACTTCAACAAAAGACGTAACATAGATATTAAAGAAGTTTTCTACTGCTGCCGGTGTCACGGTTGCAGTCGCACTGTTTAGCGGTTCACCGTTGATGGCAAGCGCCGCAGTAATAGCTTCCACTGTGCCGCCGGTAGGGATAGCAACGTTTGCACCAAACCCCACTTTGAATCGAGCTTTGCACTGGTTTGTAATGCCGCGAAGCGTAACAATACCGGCGCCATCTCTGTGTACGACACAGCCCTTGCCCGCTACTGCCGTTTCCGTCAGCGGCACGTTCTGGCCTGCTGCCACGCTCACGGTATTGGCATTTGTAAATTCAGCCATAAAATCATTCCTTTCAAAAAAAGATAGTGGCGGGACGATTGCCCCGCCACATTTTGCACTATCGGCACGGGGCCGAACATGTCAGATGTTCCGACAAGTTGCCGTATTCGGTTTTAGCAGGCGCAGCCGTTGCAGGTGCCACAATTCCCATACTGATACGGAGCGGGAACGGGGAAAGCCGGAACAGGGCGGGGGTTGTAGTAAGCAAGCTGCCCGCTCATATAGGCTTTCAACGTTTCATTCTGCGCGGCCTGACTTGCGGCAAGCTGTGCGGCGAAAATCTGCTGGTTCTGCTCGGCAATCTTGGCATCTTTAGCCTCAATGCGCTGCGCCGTCAGTGCGTCAAGCACAGCGCGGGCGTTCGCGTTCTGGTTTTCGATGATGTCCCGCGTTCCGTTCTGGATAGTCTGGCGCGTGTCGCAAGCCTGCGTAGCGAGGTTATAGTTTACGCCCTGAATCGCTTCGCGGGTCTCGCAGCAGCAATTGGCCTGCTGCATCTGCATGGCGTTGAGCTGCTGCATAAATGCCGCCTGCTGGGTTGCGCGGCTGATTTCAGCCGACATAAAGCCCTGCTGCATAGCGTTCTGCACACCGTTGACAAGCTGCGCCTGAGCATAGAAACCATCGCAAAGGCCGTTGTTTACGTTGTCAATCTTGCGTTCGATGTTGGCAAAGTCGCTTGTAAGGACGTATCCATCCATAACGCCAGCACCATTGCCGTTGTTGCCGCCCCAACCGTTGCGGCCCCAGCCAAACAGGAACAGGACGATAATCCAAATCCAGTCCTGCCCCCACATGCCAATGCCGCCATTGTAATTATTGGCGGGCTGTACCGGCATTGTCATAACAGTGCCGTCCGAAGATAAGCTCATATTGTTACTCCCTTCAAATAAATTTTATTGTCTAACCGTGCGCACGGATTAAACCTGTCACATCAACGACCTAAACTGCTGCGCCATCGCTTGCAGCTGGTTCAGCTGTGCTTGGCTCATCTGCCCGGATTGCAACAGCTTTTCTACTTCTTTTTTTGGGTCTCCCTGAAAATTTGCCCGGAACTGCTGAAACTGCTGCATCATTTGTTGGAATTGCCCAATCTGTGCAGGAAATCTGTTACCGCCTAAATCATTAAACAGTGGATTTGGCATTTTCGCTCTCCTTTTTCTTTGTCAGTGGTTTATCTGCCGCCAGCGCGTCAAAGCGGGCTGTCAACGCGTTGAACTCTTGCCGTGTGACATATTCCTCTTTTGGTTTTTGCGCGGTCTGTGCTGGCTGTTTCTGGCTTGCTGTGCGCTCTGTATAATCAAAAACTCGCAGGGGCTGCGGCATACCGCTGGCGTCGGTGGATTTGATATAAAATGTGCTGTTTTCGCTGTCCATCAGCAGCACACTGTTCCCCGCCGCCACCATATACGCTTTGGCGCCCTCTTCGCCTTGCACCCAGATGATGGGCGAACTTTGCTGCGCGGGCGGCTGCGGTTGAGGATATGCCGCTTGTCTAAGCTGTGCGAGCTGATCGGGCATGGCCGACGGCATCTGCTGCCCCATCGGGTAATAGTTCGGCATGTAACCGGGTTGGTACGGATTTCCAAAAGCCATAATGTATCATCCTTTCTGCCAATAATACAGCGGCGTTTCGTCGCCACTGTCCCAAGTATCAAGCCAATCGCCATCAACAACAGCGACAACGTGCGTCGCCATAGCCAGAATATATACGCCTGTCGGATTGTCGGCGGCAAATTCCGCAACGGTGTAACAGTCAGGGCAACTGTTCGGAATTGCCGAACGCTTCCACCCACACCGCCGCAGATAACTGCCCCAGACATAGTTTGCAGACGGCATATCATGCAGGTCAAATCCTGCCAACACAAGCGCCGCATATACAGCCGCCCACGATTGATGCGTTGCGGCTGCAATGGCTCTGACTGTGCAATCGCCAACGCGCTTTTGCTCTGGGTTTAGGTTGATTTGCCTGTATGCCATCTGCACCGCTCCTTTTTCCTTAATTGTACAAAAAAAGACGGCACAACGTAGGCCAGTAAAGTGCCAACATTGTGCCGTCTTTGGGACAAAATAAAAAAGGCGCGGCCACAAAAGCAGCCGCGCCCATTAAATCAGCCTATTTTGTTTTTAATGCTGTGTACGCGCCGTTTTACCGTGCGCTCGCTGCAATTCAGTTCCGCCGCAATATCCGCATTGCGCCAGCCGCGCCGCCGAAGCTGCAAAACATCCGTTTCTTCATCGGTCAGCAAACCGCCGACAAAATCAAACTTTGGCATGATTACTCATCCTTCTTGTTCTTGCTTTCGGTCTGAGTTCCGAAATAAAAGGCCACAACCATTGTCACAATGGTCATGACCGTGTCAGGCTGCAAACCGCCCCGCAATGCCATTACGGCAAAAACCGCAACCACTACCAGCGTTACAATGGTTTTTACCTTGATAAGAGCTGCCAGATTTTTCAAAAAATCGCCCATTGATATGCACTCCCTTTCAGCCAATCAGATGATTCTGCAAGGCTTCCTTTGCTTTCTGCATCTGGTCAATGTTGTTTCCATCCAGATTGTGGTCAAGAAGGGCAAGCAATGCCTGCATGGTCACATGCTGCCCCTCGTCCATGCGGTCAAGCCGCTGCTTGTCGTTTTTCAAAAAGCCCTCCATAGCGTTCACCCGCACTTCAAGCTGTGTAATGCGTTTGTCCTGGTCTGCTTTCGGCTTTTTTATGGCAGTGATTACTTTGCTGATGGCCACGCCCCCGGCATATAGTCCGGCAGCAGCGCCCGCCGCGTAAATTAAAAACGCCCAGGCCTCCGCAAGCGTAAATGAGAATACATGCTGCATCGGCATCAAACCTCCACGTATTTTGCATGGTACGCCTTATCATTGTCCAGCCCGTACTTCTTGGCGATGAGGTAGAACTCCATCGCCGCAGCGTTCGGCAGGACGACGTGATCCAGCCAGACATCCTGATGCGTCGGCGCGGCGGGCTTGTCCACCGCCGCCTTATCAAAGCGCGTAAGATTGAACTGTTTCACGACGGCCAGCAGACTTGCGGTATACGTCGGGCTGGTGGCCCAACCATCGGTGCGGATGTACTCGCACGCCTTGTTGATGTCGGTGCAGCCGACAAGGTTCGAGTAGCGCGGCATGGTCGTCAGCTTCTTGATGTAGTCCTCGACGCAGGCGACCATCGTATCGTAGGCGCGGAAGCCCGCCGTGATGGTGATGTACTTGCTGCCGTCCCACTCCTTCGTGGCCTTGTTGTACACTCTGCCGCTCCAATTGCTGGCCTTGATGCCGAACAGGTTGTTGGCCTGTACTGCAAGCTCGCTCGTGCCGTAGGCGCTTTCAAGACAAGCCTGCGCAATGCACAGCGACGGCAGCAGATGGGCGCTCAGGCAGCGGCTCTGACACTTCTCGACCATCACGTCGATGAACGTCTGCTCCTGCGTCTTGGCGGGTGCAGCGTCGGCCTCGTCGCCCTTCAGGCGCGTTGTGACCCGCGCCGCGATGTCCGGGAACTTGCTCTTGAGGTAAGGGCCGGGACATTCTGTGTTGTCGTAGAAGCAGTGCATCGTGAGAGAACCGTTTTTATCGCCGGTGTAGGTCAGCTCCTTGATGCCGTTTCTGCGGCAGATGTCTGTGCACAGGTTGAGCAGCGCGGCATACGCTTTATCGCTAACATGCCAGTCCGGCGCGCCGCCGTCGTTAGCAACTTCAATCGTAATGGCCCGATGGTCATTCCATGGACTGGAACTGCACCACGACCTGTCCGCCTCGTGGCAAAACAAGCCGATGCGGCCACTGCTTTCGATGGCGTAGTTAGCGCTCATCTGGCGGGATTCTTTGCCCACAAGATTGCCAAATCCCTCAAGCGTAGTATTACCAGCCATGTGATGAACGGTAATCTTCGTGATAGGCTGGTTTCGGGGCCTGTTGCAGTTCGGGCTAATGGCGGTATAAACGGCCAGCGCAGAATCACTCATCCTCATCGTCTCCTTTTCCGTTAGACAGTTCTTCGTCCATTTCAGGGCTCAAAACGGTCTCATTATCGTACATAATCGTCTCTCCTTTCATCCGTATCCATCACCAGCGCCTCATACTCATCCAGCAGGTCTCCCGCACCCGGTATGGTATCGCGGTAGTCCCACAGCACAAGCATCACACGCGCCAGTAAATCCGCTTCCTCGCTCATCCTTCCACCGGCGGCGTCGGCCACTCCACTGCGTAGGGGAATCCCGCCTGCTCCGGCACATCGCGCAGGGCCTGCCGGTAGGTTTTCCAGTCAGCCTTGACCGTCTTGGCATCGCCCAGCACAGTCCAGTCCGTGACCGCGATCCGCCGGTCACGCTCATCACGCACGGAAGCCGCAGCCGTGTCATAGTCGGCCTGCTTGACCAGCGCGGCCCAGGCGTCAACGTCAACCTGCCCATCGGGCACCTGGGTGATCGTCTCATAGGTCGTGTAGCTGTACCCGTGCCAGGGCGTGTCCATGTTGGACACAGCCTCGCGGGTGACTTCCTGCTCATCCTCGTACACCCTCACCAACGTCAGACCGTTGGGCAGCGGCTCGCACTCCAGACGGGCGTGCCTCTCATTGCACTCACATTTAAGCATCTTTTACCACCTTCCTGATTTTGCGGTAACTTATCACGCCGTCCACGTATTTCACGCGGAACCGGTGCTCGTTTGCGTGTTTCAGCTGGCCGATCCGGCACGCAGCCTGTCGGGCCTGGCGCTGTGTCGGCACGCCATGTGGCCGCGCCTTAATGTCCAGACACAGCCGGATCAGCCGCCGCGTCGTGCGTTTCCTGTAACTCACATGGTCGCAGTAGATCACAAACCCCAGCCCGTCCAGCGCGCGCCCGCGGTGCCTGCCGTCCCGGTCCACGTAGTCCGTGCGGTAGACCTGCCAGCACTGGTTGCAGCTGTAATCGGCAGCGGCCAGCCACTCCATTGCCGCCTGCAGGGCGCGGTGCAGCTTGCGCTTGTTCGGGCCGTACAGATGGATATTGTCCACATACCGGTAATAATGCGCCACGCCGTCCAGACCGCGCACATACCGGTCAAACGCCGTCATGGCAAGATTTTGGAACCAGTGCGACGTCACATAGCCAATCGGCAGTCCGTTGTCAAACCCGTCCACAACGGCGTCGGCCAGCCGCAGCCAGTATCTGTCCTTCACCATCTGCCTGTAGCCGTATTTTATAAAGTCGTGGTCGCTTTCGGGGAAGCAATGGTGTATGTCCAGCTCTGCGCCGTACTTCATCCCGGCGCGGTCCGTTTTCATCCACCGCGCCACTTGTTTGGCGGCGCTGTGCGGCCCTCGGCCCTTGATGCCCGCTATGCAGTAGGGGTCTAGTTTGGGCACAACTGCATCATAGATTGCCTCGATCAGTACCCAGTGCATCACGCCGTCCGGCCAGTAGGGGACATAATCAATATCCCGCAGCTTGCCGTTGCTCGGCTCAAAATGTTGCGTGTGTATCGGCACGCTGGGCCTCCAGCCGCCGTATCGTACCCAGTGCTGCACCCTGTCAATGCACGTCTCAATATGCGTCAGGGCGGGCGGCGTGGTAGGGTCGCGCATCCTTTTCTTCGCATGGTCTACCATACACCTCCTTATAAATTCCCGGTCTGTCATGACCGGCAGTAAATTTCCAATGCGTTTAGGCATTTTAAAGTCTTTCTTTGGCCTACAGCCGGTTCGTCCGCTGGCGCGTCTACTAGGGCTGCCGGATGGGCCAATTTTCAGCCAGGGCTGAGGCATCTCGATCTCTGTGTATAGGTCGCCTACGGCCCATAGGGCCGCAGCCAAAGAAAGGTCCGCCGAACTGTTCCACCAGAGCAACGAAGCGTCGCTGTTGAGGTTGAGGTTGAATGCGCCCGCGTTGTCACCGTTTCTGGAGTTCGCACCGCGCAGAACGATACGGGAATGATGAGATCGTTAGCCTGTCCCGGATAATGTCAATGTCGTACAGTTGCGGGGGCCTTGCTGCCCCCGCGCCCCCGCTTAACCGGGGATAGAAAGGTCCGCCGAACAGTACCACCCGAGCAACGAAGCGTCGCCGGCGAGGTAGAGGTAGAATGCGCCCGCGGGGTCACCGCTTCCGGAGTTCGCACCGCGCAGAACGATACGGGTGCCGCTCTTGTTGATGTAGAAATAGTCGGCCAGATGGGTTCCGCTGCTGCCGCCGACTTCCTTTGTGATCTGCAGCCACGGGAACCGCTCATCCGCCTGCAAATTCTTGGCCCAGCCATCGTTAGGCAGCACCAGGCCGTCCAGCTTGGTGTAGTCGTCTGCGCTGCTCCACTGGTACTTTGTGGTGTCGTCGCAGTAGTAGGGGACGCCGTCAATCAGTTTCCAGTCGCACTCCATGCGCCACTGATTGCCGTACAGCGGATTCTCCACGCCATAAAACACAAAGCTGTGCCTGTCGTCCGTGTTGCTCACAGGGCTGCCGCAGGTGGAGAGTACGCTGTTAGCCGTGCCGGTGCTCTGCATGATGCGCCAGACCTTGTGGTCGGTGGTAGTCGTCACCGCGTCGCCGGAGAAGCTGGCCTTGACGTTGGCCGTGTCGCCCTCAATCGCCTCGATGGACGTGACGATGCGGCGGCTGGCGACGCTCTCGTTCTCGCTGCCGGTGCCGATGGAGATGACGTTGCCAACCTCCAGCTGCCCCTTGGCAACGATGACGGCGGCCTCATCGGTCAGCGCGCCGGTGACGGCGATGTTGGTTGCGTACAGGCTGGTGACGCCGGACATCTTGCTCTGCACGTCCCGCGTGCCGTAGCAAACGATCATCAGGTAGGCCAGCACCTCAAAGTCTGCGCTGGTATTGATGCAGTATGTTTCGCCCCACAGCCGCGCCGCCGCCAGAAACTGCGAGATCGTCTTGTTGCCGGTGCTGACAACCCCCGCGATGCTGTGCAGCTTGCCGTCCGCACCGATGCTGCCGGGGAAGGCGGGCAGGTAGCACTTCTGTTTGAGGGAGCCGTCCGCGTTGCGGAACTTGCGCGGCGCGCGGAAACCCGGCATCGGCACAGCCGACACACGCGGGTCAACGTCCAGCATACCGGCCACATAGAACAGCGGCACCTCAACCAACACCTCACCATTGGTGCCGTCCTCAATGTAGCCGGGCTGCCCCTTGTAGGCGTTGACCGTGACAGATCCGTCTGCGTTCAGTGTGCAGCAGCAGCGCCTCATGCCCGCCCAGGGGTAGACGCCGTCAAAGTCATTCTGCCCGGCGCTCGTATCGGTGCCGGGGGTAAACACAAAATCAGTGGCAGCGCCGGTGCGCGTACCTGTCGAGGGGCTGCCGGTGAACTCCACACCGTAGAACGTAGCACCAACGGCAGACGCGGCGGCCTTGGCCGATGCAGCGGCAGCAGTAGCGCTCTGGCCCGCCTGGGTGGCACTCTGGCCCGCCTGGGTGGCGCAGGTATCGGCGGCGGTTGCGCTGGCCGCTGCTGCTTGTTTGCTGCTTGCCGCTGCGCTGGCGGCGGCGTTGGCCGAAGATGCCGAGGATGCCGCTGATTGCTCACTTTGGGCGGCTTTGCTGGCGCTGGCGGCGGCATCTGCAACGGCGTTGTTGACGTCGGCCACGATCTGCTCCAGGGTCTTGTACTCGTCGCTGCTGATAATAGCATTTTCAGGTAGAGGGTTTCTGTCGAAGTGCAGCCAGATGGGCGCACTGCCTGCAATGCCACCGCCGACAGTGATTTCAACAATCGGGTAATAGTCGCCCCAGCCAGTAGACATCTGCGGAGTGACAGCGAAATATGCGATTGTGCGCTCTGCATTCACGCCGAGCGCAGGATTGTACACATGATAGCCGTCGCGCTTGTCCATGCGGATGTTTACATCTGCGTCAGACGGGACTTTATACTCTGTGCCGCCTTTTTTGAGCGAAACGCAAAGAACAGGAATGGTTTGGTCATACTGAACCAGATTCACGGCCTTTTTGTCGGGCCTGATGTCGAAGTCTACGGTACACGATTTGAGATGTGCCGTAGACAACGGTTCATAAATAGTTGCTGCCATTTTATGCCCCCTTAATAATAAGCAAGAATAAATTGTATGCTTGCACTTGTTCCAGCCGCGCATTGCGCCCAATATTCGCTTCCGCTGCTTATGCCAGCGGCTTGTAAACTGTTTTCACCGGAGCCAGCGTTTCCTGCGTACTGAATGCCCACGAGCGTGCCGCCCGTAAAGGAGAATCCGTTTCGGCCTCCTCCACAAGTTTGCCATACTGTAGAGGTTTTTATTCCCTTTACGCTCACTTTTCCCCCACCTGCGTGGTAGCCGCCCGGGACTGTAACCGCACCGCCCGGGGATACCTCCCGGCTCCAGTTTCCTTGATTTGGCATGCTGCCGCCAACGTTCACGCCCGCTTCAGCGCTTGTGAAATTGTTGCCCGCCAGAACTGCGGACGCAGGAGCAGAGCCGACAGGGATTGCAACCTCTGGATAACCTGCGCCAGCGTCGTCCTTATAAGCGCCCTTGGGAATACGCGCATTGAGGTTTCCACTGCCGACGCTGTAGGATACAGGAGATACGGTCTTGGGCTGTATAGGCAAATTACCAGTCTTGATTGTCTTATCTTTTGCGTAATACTTTTTACCGTCCAGCACATCATCAGGCTCGGCGGTAGCCAGTGCTAGCTTTGCATTGCCAAGACCACCGCCGCCGTTAAAATTTAGTTGTGTGCCATCATAGGTGAACAGCACCCATCTGTCTTTGACAATCGTGTCCGCGTCAACGGCGTTTGCGCCCACATACGCAGGCGCAGCCTTGCCATTGATGCTGAAGGCGTCACCGCTGGTGAACGTTGCAGGTGCTTTGAAACGGCCCACAGCGCCAGAGCCAGTCAGCGCAAACGTGTTGCCTGTTTTGGCGCAGCTGTACACCTGTACAGTAGCCGATGTGCCGAGCCCCGCAGGGTCGTAGACGTCTTTCAGCATGGTAGCGCTGCCCGCCTTAATGGCTGCAATCTCGTCCGCCATCGACTTGATAAGAGCTTCATATTGCTTTTGCAGCGTGCCAGTCGGCAGCCCGGTCACGCCGTCACGCATAAGGCCGCAGACACTCTCATCAAGCATCGTATTAGTGACGTCTGCGGCGCTTACTGTAAGGCTGCCAGCAGGGACAGACACAGTGTATAGACCAAGCTCATAAAGCAGCTCGGAGCGCGTTAGAGTGGGCGCTACAGGGCTTGAAGCGGGTGTGCCGGTCTTTACCTCAAACGTGCTTTCGTTAGTGCTCTTAGTAAAGCGAAGCACGATTCTGTCAATGCGGGGGAGCGCACCGTCCGCAATGGGGATTGCTACAGATACATTTTCCGTGCTAACAACGCTTTTCCCTTTAAACGTGCCGTTGTTAATCCAGGCCATACCTGGCCCGATGGTGATTTTTCGTGCCTCTGTAACGGTTGCGGGGAACGATTCGGCAGCATATACACCGCTTGTGCGGGTGCAGAGGTAGGTCTCTGCATCTTCTGCCGTGTACTCCACATCGTTCAGAGGATATGTGATAATTGCCATTTAGTACCTCTTTGTAATTACAGGTGTCCCGAGTTCAACGCTGTACTGTGTGACATTGTTCTGCGCAGTAATGGTCTTTCCCATGATACGGACTTTCGCATTGATGCGCAGCTCTGGGAAAATGCAGGAAACAACGTCTCCCAAGTTCACGCAGTCGGAATCAATATCAAAGTCCAGCGTTTCAAGGCGCAGCTGCTCAAGCAACTTGCCTTTCCCGTACTCCACAAGCCGCGCTTTGTAGTCCTCTAGGCTTTCTTCGTTTTTCTGTTGCTCCTGCCGAGCGTCTACGTACATTTCGCGGCGGTCAATGCCCGCTGAGGCCGTGTCGCCTGCATAGACGGTGATACGCTCGTCGCCTGTGCCCGCGCCAGAAACGATAGCAACATTCTTGTAGCTTGCTGTTGAGACGCAGTAGTCCAGATTGCCGACATTTTGAAACCATGTCGAAAACTTTACGGTCTGGCTTTCGCCCGGTTTGTATACCTCAAAAAGCAGCTTTCTATTCGGCTTGTCAAAGCGTAGCCTAAAACCAGCGTCAACGGCCTGCGCTATTTTTTCACAGTATTCCTCAATGGTCTGGTCGGACGTTTGGGCCTCAAACTTGTCAGCAAGCCCGCAGGACGCGCCCAGAGCCACGCAGGGCCACGCTTGCATATCATGAATAAGAGTACGCATAGCGGTTTCTGCGTTGATATTTGATAGCTCTGCTGTGCTTACGCGGTCAGATAAAAGCCGTGTTGCAGGAGCGCCGTTGACAATGATTTTGTTTCCTTCCGTCTGCACGGATTTTATAATCATAAGCGTGTCGCTGTCGTCGATTTCGCAGTAATAGTCCTCTTTCATGAGGTCGCTGTATTCCTGCTGCTGCGATAATTCAAGCTGGAACGTGCCAAGCTGATTATATTTTTCCGTCCAGACAAGGGAGACAAACGTTTCAATCTGCCCGAGCTTGTTCAGTTTAGGGTCGTATACTCTACATATCATCGAATACCCCCACATAGGCGTCATTATAGAAAACGCTCGTATTCAAGGCGTGTTCAGCGCCGTCCGTGTAGGAATGCTTGAGGATGTTGTCGCCCGCGCGAATGTAGTACAGGTTGCTTGCGTCATCGAGCTTTCCGTAGATGTTGGTTTCTACGTCACCGCTCGTTTTGATGACGGTCAGACGCTTGGATGCGCCCTCCCGGCTTACTGTGATATATTCGCCTGCTTGCAGTGATTCGTTGATTTTCAGCTTTTCCAGCGTGTTCACATTCGTGATTTCGGGATTGCTCAACGGAAGCTGCGCGTAGAAAATAACAGAGAACGTAACGTCCGTATCTCCGTCATTGATAAAGTTCATGAATACACTGCCGTCTGTAACGCCGAACTTGTGCTTTTTGTAGTTCACCGGGAACTTGAAGGACGGCGTCAGCTTTCCAATCTGCTGCCCTTTGCGGTCAGCTGCCAGCCAGTAAGGGAAGGGGCAGAGAACCGTAAACTGAAAAGCAGCGTCAAAGCGGCGCTGCTTAAAAGCCGGGGTCTTCTTCACGGTGCAGTTGCAGTAATAGCTATCGCCGAAATACAGCTTGCCGAATGAGTTTGGCGTGAGAATGCGCAGCATTTTACGCTTCATCACCCTGCTGTCACCCAGCAGATATCCGCTGACTTCCCGCGTGATTTCTCCGACAGTCGCGCTCTCAAAGGTCTTGCCGACCTGCTGGAAGCCCTGCGACAGTTCCACATCAACATCAACGTCCGAAAGAGGGTCTATATTCACGATCGACCCGTAATTATAGCCGAAATACAGCGTTTCGCCGTCATCCCGCACAAATCTTGCTGTGTACATGCTTCACCCTCTTTCAAATTGCACCCATCATAAGCGCCCGCCGCTGCTCATACTGCGCCTCGCGCATAAGCTCTGCCGCAGTTTTGGCCTGACTGTAGATGTTTTGGATAACAGTCACGCCGCCAACAGCAGCGTTTTTCTCGCCTTTGCGGTAGCTGTCGGCCTCTTTAGCCGTCAGAACCATTTCGCCGCGATGCAGGTTTGCAACGTAGTTGTTATAGGGAACATAATCCAGACCGCCAGCGTGGGAGCCGTTTGTCTGCACCGTGCCGGTAAAGCCGGAGACCATGCCGTCTACGAAATTTCCTACCTGTTCTTTTAGCCAGCCGCCCATACTCTTAATACCCTCGAGCAAGCTCTTTGCCGCGTTCACCCCTAAATCAAAGATTTTGCCGGGTAATTTCTCAAGGCCCGTAACAACAGCATCTAGCAAATCCTTTGCGGCCTGTTCACCGTTTTTCCTCAATTCTTCGGCCCACTCTACGACTTTTTCAATCGTTTTTGTGAACCACTCTGCAATGTTTCCGGGCAACTGAGTAAAAAACTCAATTACGTTATTCAGGAAAGTAGATGCAGCGTCGATTGCGTTGGACTTCATTTGCCCAGCCCATGCAATGACGTTCTGGATCGTGGTAGACAGGAATGTTAAAACGTTGCCGGGCAGTTGTGTAAAGAACTCAACTACGTTTTGCAAGAATTGGGAGCCAGCCTGCCGCGCATTCTCTGCCGTTTCCACCGCCCAAATTACGATGTTTGCAAGCGCTGTGCCGAGAAATACGCCTAAGTTGTACGGGAGTTGCGAGAAAAATTCTACAACAGCATTGATAAAATTACTGCCAGCTTGGCGGGCATTTTCCGCCGTTTGTGTAGCCCAGTCAGCAATGCTCTGCACGGCGTTTGTCATGAACTCAGATATTTTATCGGGGAGCTGTTGAAACCACTCTAACGCACTGTTAATCGCCTCTGGAACGGTCTCTGTGAAGAATGTAACAACAGTGGTCTTTACGAACTCAAAAATTTCGTTGACTTTATTTCTTAAATCTTCGTTCGTTGCGTACAGAGTGGCAAATACGCCAATCAGAGCCGCAATCAGCGTGATTACGATTGCAATCGGGTTGGCTGACATAACGGCGTTTAGTGCAGCCTGCGCAGCCTTGAGTTTGCCTTGCGCTAAAGAAAGCAAATCAATTTTCCCAGTAAGCAGCCCAACGACAACTTCCGACCCTTTGAGCGTACCGTCCAAAGCGCCCTGTGCAACTTCTGAATCAGAAAGCCCCATGCTGAACAGTGATACCGCAACTTTGGCCTCGTCGAAAGCGGTCACCATTTTCTGGATTTTCGTTCCAATTTGCCATCCAGCAATAGCAGTGCCAACCGCGCCAATGGCAGGAGCTAAGGTTTCTATAACAGGGATTACTTCGTTGACCGCCTCTTTGATTTCATCGAAAATATCAAAAATTACACTAAAATCAGAATTTTCGATTGCGCTTGTCAACGCATTTACTATTGCATCGCCAAAAAAGGAGAATAATTCATCAATGATTGGCTGTAACTCGTCTGCCAAAAATCCAAGGCCGTTAAATAGTGCCTCTATCCCTTCTACGACGGTTGGCATCATGCTTTCAATAACAGTGCTGACTACAGGGGCCAACTGTGCACCTATTTCAGTCATGGCGTTAATCAGCGTTGGGACAATTTCTTGAATACGCGGCAAAATGTTTTGAGCAGCAGTAAGAAGAGTGTCTACGAAATTATTGATTAGCTGCTGAACATCCTGTTCTGGGTCTGCAATGCCTGTAAGCAGATTTTCCCAGGCGCTCTTCATCGAAGCTGTACTTCCTTGGATGGTAGTTGCAGCTTCTTTGCTGGTTGTTCCCATAATGTCCATGTTTGCCTGTACGACGTGAATCGCCTGTACAATATTCGCATAAGACATACTGGTTGCATCAACCGTTACGCCAAGTTCTGCTTGTGTGTCCTTCATGGCAGCGGCTTCTTTTATCAACCGCTTCATTTCAGCTTGCGTGCCACCGTAGCCGAGCTTTAAGTTGTCAAGCATGGTGTAGTTCTGCTTCGCAAAACCGTTATATGCGTCTTGGATGGACGAGATGTTAGTGCCCATCTTGTTCGCATTATCGGACATATCCGAAATTGCAGTATTCGCCATTTCAGCGGCTTTTTGTGTATTGCCGCCCAAACTTGAAACCAGAGCCGCAGCAAACGATGTTGATGTCTCCATGTACTTGTTTGCAGACAGGCCAACGTTCTTGTACGCATCATTTGCATAACCCTTAATAATACCTGCGCTGTCCTTGTACAAGGTTTCTACGCCGCCGACAAGCTGCTCGTAGTCTGCGATGCTGCTCAGGGATGCTTTTCCAATATCGAGAGCTGCACCCGCTGCCGATTTGCCAACAGATACAATCGTGCTTCCCACAGCTTTCAGGCCATCAAAAACTGCATTTCCAAGAAACGTTCCGCTGAACACATCCCAAAAAGATGTTGTTTTGCCGCTTGCATCGTTTAACTGCCGTTCATAATCAGCTGTATCAAGACTTAATTTTGCGTTTAGATTAAATACGTCCAACTTCTCACTCCTTTCTTGTTGATTTTTTGTTAGCCATGCTGTATCCTAGCTTTAGGAGGTGTTTTGCTATGGCAAAAGCTAAAAATGCAGTTATCGCAGGAGATTACGTCGGAAAGAAGGTCAATCTTTCTTTTGGTCGAGTTCAACTCGACATGGGATTGATGCCCGCAATCACATTAGACAGAAGCACCGTTGCAGATTATTCTGTTGTGGATGAATCTCAGAAGAAGTCTATGTCTTCTGGTGTGATGCGCGGGCTTGTTGGCGGCGCCCTACTTGGGCCTGCTGGTCTCGTGGCTGGCGCAGTCACCGCAAAACAAAAAGGCATTTATCAGATTGCAATTCAGCTGAAAGAAGACCCCCAGTGGGTTGCAAGCGGTAAACGCTTTTTAATCGAGGTAGACGATAAAATCTACAAAGCCATTATGACAAACTGCTTCTAAAATGAGCCGCCCTATTTTTGGGGCGGCTCTTCCAGTTTTCTCAGCTTGTTCTTCATGTGTTCTTTGATTTCATCCGCTGTTCGTGTTTCTTCTGGCGGCGGGTTGATTATATCCCAGTACCTTTTCGGCTCGCTTTTTGTTTTTATCATGTTTTTTGTAATCGTGATAAGTACATCCGACATATAAACACGATATGCCACTTCATCCGTTTTTTCTTTGATTCGGTATGGCAGTGCCGACATAAACGCACGGGCGCTCAGTTTCGGCATGCTTAAGATTGCGACTATTACGCTTTCTGCGCCGTACCGAAAGACTGTTTGAAAAAATTCACGAAGTCCTCGTCTTTCACAAGCTCGTTAATCTGCGCCAACGTGCTTAAGAAACCCTGCTTTCCGCATTCTTCTGGGGTGAGGCCGTTGAACAGAGAGAGAATCGCATATACGTCTTCTCTGTGGTCTTTCAAGAAGATGGGAACAAGATTCACAACGCGCGTAAGGCCGAACCTATAGACGTCAATCTGCGTATGTTCTCCTTTGGGAAGCCTGCGTTGAACCTCCGCAATGAGGTTTTTGTCATCGGCCATGTTCTGGATATGAGGGGCGGCGATGCACAAGACATCGCAGGTCTCGTCGGTAGTCATCTGAGAAAGCAGTCGCATGTTTTATTCCTCCGCGTCGATGCTGTAGAACTCCATAGGGACAACGTCCTGCGCAGTGATGGAGACATGGCCAGTCAGCTCACAGGAAATCTGCCCCTTGCCGCTCTTGGTAGTCTGCAACGAGAAGCCACCAGTGGACAAAGCGTTTTTCAGGCAGATAGCAACGCAGCCACCATCTGCGCGGTCACCCACCCACCACAGTTCGTCTTTAAAGTCGGTCTGCTTCAAGTCGCGGCGAGGCGTAATCTTGTTCGTGGTAACATCTGCACAGCCCAGAGCCATCTTGATGTTGTCAGGGGACGTGCCAAGAGCTGTGAAGGACATTTTGCATTCCCAGCCGTCCAGATGTTTCAGCTCTTTGGTGTTGACCGGGCAGTTGTCAACGTCCTCGCCCAAGTCGGAGAAGGTAGGAACGCAAGTGGCGTTGATGCCGCCAGTAGTGGCGCAGATAATTTCGCCGTCCTGCGGAGCTGCAATGCTTGCGGGGTTGAATGTGTTCAACAGCACGCCAGCGTCAAGCTGCAATGCGTCGAACGTATCTTTGGGAATAGCGGTAAATTTACCCATATTTTCACCTCAATTTTGGCATAAAAATTCGGCGGTAATGTTCAAATACCGCCGCTTAATGTTTTTGTCTGTTTCATCTGCCAGCGCTTGACAGAAAGGGGAACCGCGCCGAATCCAAATGTAGCCGCCGTCAAATTTCAGCAACTTGCCACCGATGCCGATAGCGTCCGATATTTCCTGTGCTTTAGCATTTGGAACAGCTTCAGATGTCGTATAGAACCACAGGTTGACAGTCAGCGAAGGCGCGCCTTCATCAGCGTCAAATACTGCATCATACGTCAGATAGGGAAGTACAACATCGTCAGGCACGGCGTTTGTCGCGTACGCAGGGAGAAAGCCATCGAAGAACTGCTGTAGTGCAGCGCCCTTTGTCATTTCGGCAGCCCTCCCATGCGTTCAGCCGTAAAGCTCATCAGTTTACATAGCATAGGGGACGCCGTTTTCGGGGCTTGCTTTTCTTCCGGGCGGCTGGTCACGCGATAATATGCGCCCGTTTCAATGTCCTTGTAGATGCTGCCATACTCAATCGGCACATCCCTGTTGACAACGCCGGTATATACGCTGGTCACGCCCTCTGCTTCTGCACGGCGAGCTTCCAAACTGCTATCCAGCGAAACGAAATTGTCAAACTCCGCGCCCTCTGCCCACTCGACAAGATATCCACCTTCGCCGTCCGGCTTTGTTGTCTTGTCCATAATACAGCAGCGACGCGAAAACGCATCAAGTAAACTCATAATGATACCTCACATCGCCATTTGGCTCTCTATCTGCAACGACGCGAGCATTGCTTGCGTTCACAAACATTTCAACGATTTTTAAGCATCCCTCAGCTGTAGATTTATCAATGTTCATGCTGAGATTTACAGTAACATCGACGCCGAGTTTATCGGTTCTCATTACAGTTTCCTCCACTTGTTCAGCTGTGATGCAAATATACCTTGCCAGCCAGGCAGAGAGCCGCCAGAACCGCCGCCCGCAGTAGATTTAGTGTAACTATACCCCGCAAAGCTCTCGCTTTGAAATGGGCTATTTGCGGCGTTCTCGTACTGCGTGCGCCACGCCCTGATTTCTTCTTCAAGGCGCAGAAATTCGGCAGGCACGGCCATGGCCCAGATAGCCCCGTCAAAGGTTTCATCCCTCAACGAGCAATTGCCGTATTGATACACACCATCGTTCAGAACGCTGCCCACAACGCGGAAATACTGTCCGGCACGCAAAAAAGGGAGCGCAATGCTCCCGCCCTTGATGCTGAACTCGCCCAGATGGACGCCATTCTGTGTGACAAACCAGTTCCGGCACTCCCTCATCAATTCTTCAAGCATTGCACTCCCTCTTTTTTACTGTTCAGCCTTGACAGTTTTTGCGCTCCGGGTTTCTGCGGGCGTAATGGTGGCAACGGCGATGCCGTCAAGGTATTCGGCCCACAGCTTCATGCCCATAAGAGCGTACATATCGCCAGTTGCGCGGCTGTAGTCGCCGTCAACATGCACGCCAATCAGGTTGGTTTCGCCCTCGACGGTATAGTTCAGGCCCAGCGTGGCGAAATTGCTGTCGGCGGGGTCGATGTAATACAGGTCGATATTCTCAACAGGCACGGCGATAACCTTGTTCTTTGCAATGTACTTTTCGGGCAGCAGGAACAGGGTAGAGTAGCCCATGAAATTCTGAACATAGGTCAGGCCGAAGGCGGTCTGCGTGGTGATTTCCTTGTCGCCCAGATAGCCGTAGAAGTCCAGAATGTTGGCAAAGCCGACAACCTCGGTAACATCACGATCCATGCTGGCGAACTTGTCCAGCACGTTGCCCTTTGCCAGAGCAAGGCCCTGCTGCCAAGTGGTAGCAGCCACAGCCAGAGAGCCAGTGTTCAGGAATGTGTAGAAGTCGCCCAGAACCTTGTTCTGCAGGGCGACAAGGAACGCCTCGTCGGTCTTTTCAACGGCAACATCTGCGCCGTACTTGGCGACAGCCTCAACGGACACGCTCTTGGCATACTTGGCAATCTCAATGTCGCCGTAGGTTTTGGGCTCGACCTTCATCTTGGTCAGCGGAATCTCATCGCCTTCGGCAACGGACGTACCGCCAGCCAGAGTGCCGTCAACAGTGGCTTCATAGGAGACCAGCTTTGTGCCGGGGGCCTTGCGGATGGGGCGCATAATGCCCATGATGGTTCGCAGCGCGTCCCAGTTCTTGCCAAAGCGGGTGACAAAGTCAACCTCGCGGGCATTGACAGTAATCTGGGCGGCGGTAGTCAGGTTAGTTTTTGCAGCCATATTTTGGCTCCTTTCTGTTAATCGTCAGATTCGTTTTGCATGAGGTTTACAAGCGCAGCCTGACGCTCGGAGGTGGACAGTACATAACGACCCTTATCGTCCGTCTTGTAGATGTCCTCCCGCGTCAGGGCCTTGCCGCCATTGCTGGCGGGGGGAGTAGGGATGTTTGCCCCTTTTGTGCTGGTCGTGGTGATGTACTCGCTGTAATCGGATTTAAGGCTTTTTTCCAGCGCAGCAGCGTCTTTGATAGCGCCCTTGTCATCCAATTCCAGTTTGTCAAGTAGGCCGTCTCCCTTTGCCAGACGTGCGACAGACGAAACTCGCTTTTCAGAAATGCCGATTTTCAGCAGGACGTCTGACAGCGCCTTTTCTTTGGCAGCCGTCGTTTTTTCAGCGTCTACGTTGGCCTTGTAGTCCCCAAAAGCCTTGTGCTCTGCTTCATACTTAGCCTTGTAGCCGCCGTCGCCCTGCGCTTTCAGGTCGTCCAACTCCTTCTGAACGCCCGGCAGCTTTTCTGCATCGGCTTTATACCGCGTGACGTCGTCCTTCAGCGGGTCAACAACGCCCAGATGGAGCGCCACCAGCTGATTTTCAATTTCGTCAGTGCAGCTTTCGCCAATGATTTTACGGATTTCAGCGCGTGTAAATTTTGCCATGGGGGTTCTCTCCTTTTCTTCGGTGGCGGTTCTTCGCCATTTGAGTTTTATTTATTCAAAACAGCAGTGCTTCGCTGTTTTTGCGTATAAAAATAGCACCTGCCGCAAACGCGGTAGATGCTAATAAAAAGAGCCGAGAGGCTTATTTGCCTTTCAGCTCTGCTTCGATGATTCTTTTGTACTGTTCGCCGTGCTCGGCAACGGCAGGCTTGATAAAAGGCTTTGCCCGTTGGCCGTGCGTCAAATGCCAATCGCCTTTTTCGTCTTGGTACACCCACGGCGTTTGTCTGCCGCCCGGATAGTAAATGCCAGTGCCGCACTCAACATACACGCCGTATTCGCTATTTGTGCCGATATAGGCGGCGCGTTCTCCGCTGTTTGTCACGGTATGAGTGATGCTGTTGCGTAGTGCGCCAGTGCCGAATTTACCGGGGCTATTGCATAGTTTTTTAGCGTATCCCTCTGCTACAAGGCCGCATTTTTCGAGTGCTCTTCCAACAGCAGCGTCAAGAGCTTCCAGCACCTCGGCGCTGTGGTCTTCAAACTGTATTTTCACGCTTCAGCTCCTCTTGTATCCAAGGGGCATCATCTGGGAGGCGGTTAAGCCCCTTGAGGTATTCAAAAAAATCCCTTACCGCAACCTGTTCCAGTGGACAATTCCAATCGTCAACACGTTCATCGTACGCATGGTCTATTTTATGCTTTTTCAAGTATTCTTGTCTATATTTAATGATGCTTTCTCTATCGGTAGTACTCAATGCCGTATTCACCACACTTTTTTATCAGCGAAACCGCCAAACTTAAAGCTTTTGTATCGGATTTTTCTTCTCCAATGTCATCTGCTGCTTTTGAAGCCGCATTTTTTATAAGAGCTGCATTTATATCACTTTTCTTTTCAACTGAATAAACAGAGCCATCATTCCCAACGTCAGTGAGCATCATCATGTATTCTCTATCGGCTATCCTATATACGTCAGACGGAGAAAACGTCAATCCGCTTGGATGATTATGTATCGCAATATACGGTGTGTCAAAGTCAGGAATTTTCACACGCCCATTCTTGTCCTGTGACACATAATCGCTCAACGGCTCCATGTTCATATTGTAGCACCGTGCCACTTCAACTATGCCGCCGCGATTCATTACCTCGCGCAGCAGGTCTTTGTGTGCTTGCTGTAACTTTTTTTGCCCCGCTTCATCTAAAATGTTGCTCGGAAGTGCTTTCACACGTTCTATCGACTTTATTGTAACAGGTTTTGCAAGACCGTTCAAGTCATTCAGCGCTGTTCTTCCAGATTTTTCTTTCCAGCCTGCCCACTCTGCATAGGTCATATCTTCCACAAGCACAGATTCCCCGGTTTCCGGGTCAATAGCTCGTCTTCCGCCGCTGCCTGTGTCCTCACCGTCAAGCTCTGCAATCTGGGTGCAGCGGCAGTTATACACAAGATAGCCTGGGGCAGAAGTGTCACCGGGATACATGAGCTCATAGCCGTCAACGGTAAACGGTTTGTCAATGTCTACTGTCTGCCCATCTAGGATTCTGTGCTCATGTCTGGTTCTGCCGTCCAGAGTGGCAAGCCAGCGCTTTTTGAGCTTTATGCCCATATTCTGCGCGGCGCTGTAAGTATCTAGTCGCCCCGCGTTCTGTGCTGCTGTGACCGCCGTTCGTGCCGTTCTGATGGCGCTCGTGCGGTTCATGTTTTGCATACGGCTTTGCAGGTCATCCGCAATCTTGCCGATTCCCTTTCCTTGCAGGATGGAGCTTGTCACGCTGGCTGTAATCTGTTGCTTGCCGTACTTCAAATCAATGCCGCGCTGCAATGCACGCTGCGATGGATAATACGGCATAAGGTCAGGCTGTTCAACGACCAACCGTCTGACCGTCTGTTCATCCCACAGCGTAAAATCTGCGCTGTCTGAAACCTGCTCAATCTTGTATGCGGCATAGTTGCGATTAAGCGTGTAAATGCCCGGCGTGGCGTCATTGACGTATGCTACAGCCGTTTCGTTGGCGTTGGTGTATCTATTTGCCACCTTATCACGCAACGCCTCATAGCGCTTGCCTCGGCCAATCTGCGCAAGCCGCCATTGCTTGTATTGCTGGTCTGTAATTTCGCCTGCATCCAGCTTTTCTTTCATGGCTGCGTCTCGCTTTTCGAACTGCTCAAAGTAAGCGTTTACCGTGTCTGACAGTTCGTCTGCTGCCTGTTGGTATATAGCAGAAATGCGACGCTCAAGCTGTGCAAGCTCGGCGTCTGTCATTCTGTGGGCATAATCAGGTTTCGCCATTGCCGTTCATTCCTTCTCCCGGCTGGTTCTGCGGCTCGTTAGGTGGCTGGTTGGTAATTGTACGGTCTACCTCCTCTGCCGCCTTTCGCTTCATCAAATTCTCGTACTGGTCTGCGTCTCCGAGAATGGTCAATAGCTTGCGCGTGATGTACTCGTCGTCGTAATATTCTGCTCCGAGCAAGACCGTCTGCGACTCTTCCTGCTTGTTGATAATCTGGTTGCGCGTGTATGTCGGCTCGTCATCAAGACCGGCAACCGCCAAAATGCCCTTGATGCAGCGCGTTACGCAGCTTTCAAACTTGTCCGTTTTCAGGTCGAGTGGCACATAACTGGCCTTGATGGCCGTTGCAGTTTGGTTGCCAGCGCTGACAGCGGCAGAATCAAAGGCCTGAAAGTCCTCGTATAACTTTTTGGTGAGCATATCAATAGTCGCCTGCGTGCCTTGAAACGGCGCTTCGATGCTCTGTGGCGTGGCCTTCGCGCCCTCTTCACCGTCAGCATGGGCTACATGGGTCGTTTTCAGACGCTCAATGAACTTTGTGTCGTCCTGCTCGTCCATGCCTCCGCAGTTGGTCAGAACCCAGAAAATCAGGTTGCCTTCGTCAACGTTGTTTACCATGTTGGAGCTAGCAAGGTCGAGCGCGTCAATGGTATTCTGTCGCCCCTGTAGCTCGCTGTGGGCCTGCTCGCCGTTTTTCAGCGGGATAATAGGAAATCCGGGATAGTTCTCACCGTCATAAATTTCTGTGCCGTCTGCCTCGCTGGTGCGCAGCTTCAACTTGTATGCGCGTTTCGGCTTGAGAATCGCCATATCATCGCTTTTGGGCTTTAGATACTCTGTGTAACCGTCAAGCTCGTACAGCGTGGCGCGCAGCGGCTTATTGTCTGCCACCTGCCAGAAACGGATTCCGGCTTTAATAGAGCCGTCTTCCTCGTCGTATAGAGGAACAAATTCCTCTGCTGCGAACACCTGCACATGGTCGAGATTCCAAAACACGAAAGACTGCCCATCAATCAAAGCATGGCGGGCAGCGTCCATAATATCTTCGTCAAACGTCGCACCCAGCGCCTTTTTTGTCTCCGGTTCCTGAAATGAAACGCCGTTGCCCAGCAAATACGAAACTTCTTGGTCTACGACCAAACCAAAGAACTTGCTTGCTATCTTGTGATTTGCCGTGTACATGTCACGGTGCGCCTTGCCCTGCATGTCGTAGATGATTTTCTCGTATTTGTTGATTGTAGGGTTTTCTCCGTGGTAATACTTGTTTGCGTTCGCTGCAAGGCGTGTGCTATGGTCGGCCTTATACTCATTGATTGCGCCCAGTATGAAACTCATGCGGGCCTTTTCGTCCTCGCCAACCGCTATAAAATCTTGGTATGTTTTCACGTCTTCTCACCGCCTTTACACGAAAATGCTCTTGTATCTGGTTTCGGCGGTGTCTCCCGCCTTGTTCGCTGTGCTTTCCATCGCGTACCGCACCGCATCAATGTGATGGTTGTTCAAATCCGGGTAGCCTTCCAGCACTTCTCCCGTCTTGCCGTCCCGCTCGTATTCATACTCGCTGAACTCTTTTGCCGTGTCCGGGCAACGTTCTGGGTCAATGACAATAGCTTCCAGCATTTGCAACCATTTTGTGCCGTATCGAACCGATTTCGGCCCTTTACGGGCAGGGAATGTTTTTACGCCGTACTTGTTATAGTCCGCAATAGATTTTGGCTCGGCGCTATCCGCGCAGACTTTATCCTCACGCGTCAGCCCTCTATCCAAAAGCAGTTGCGCAGTGTCCCTGTTGCTGGTTCTACGCCGTGTCAGTTCATCGAAGATGTACAGCGTGCGCCGCGCTGCGTCATAGTGCATTGCATTGTATGCCCATGGGTCAGGATACCAGCCCCAGTCAACGCCGCGCTTGATTCTGTCGAATGCTTTCAACTGCTCGTCTGTGATTGGTTGAATTTTCAGGTTTTCGAATACCGCTGTGCCGCTGCCGACAACCTCGCCCAGATATTCGTGTCGGTAGGCCGTTTCGTTTGTGCGCTGCAAATATTCAGCATCGGCCAGAAACCGCTCTCCGAGCCATTCTGCGGGCGTTGTTTTGTAGGTGGAATGATGTACTAGCTTTCCCTTGCGGGGCTGCAAAGCGTAGCCGTTCGCCCAGTTGCGGGCCATTGCAGGCGGGTTGAAGCTCTTGAATGTAATTGACCAGTTACCGCCACGCAAGCACGACTGCTCAACATTTCGTATCTGCTCTGCGCCGTCAAATTGGTCTAGCTCCTCAAACCAAGCAATCCCGATATAGCCAAACGGCATCTTCACCGATTTGACCTTGCCTGGGTCATCCATACCGAAAAAAAGCACCTTTTGCCCAGTAGGCAAATAGGTGCATTCCATAGGGGAAACCGTGCAGCGAAAATGGTCGTGCAATCCAAGTTCGTTGATTGCCCAGACGATTTGCGCATACACGCTTGTGCGCAGCGTGTTGCCGACTTTGCGGAAAACCGCCGCGTGGCATTGCGGATGTGCCCTCAGCTGCAAAATGACTTCAACGCCAATAAAACTTGACTTTGTGCTGCCGCGTCCGCCTTTTGCCACAAACTCTTGAACTTTAC
>ERZ1034768.73-NODE-73-length-39908-cov-21.881791_pt1 | contig 39908 bp, 70 predicted proteins | sample MGYA00520691_ERZ1034768 | MGnify/ENA primary metagenome ERZ1034768 (study PRJEB33766, sample SAMN09781704) | gut metagenome | biome: gut microbiome | host: Homo sapiens | place: Madagascar | study: EMG produced TPA metagenomics assembly of the PRJNA485056 data set...
CGGAGCAGAATGGCAGACACGCTTTCTGCATGGAGTACGATCCGAAGTATGCGGATGTTATTATTGATCGGTGGGAGAAGTTCACAGGAGAAAAGGCGGTGTTGGTAAGTGACGATTGAAGAAGCAAAACAAATTTTGGAAACGGCAAAAAGTCCTGCGCTGAAAAGAGACCTGAAGAAATTCATCTATCGGGAGGAAAAATTACAGAAATATGGGGGAAGGAGAAAACGCCCCACGGAATAACCGCGAGGCGTTTCTTGGGTTAGGAATCGGGTTTGTAGAAATCATTCAGCGTACATCCAAGGGCTTTACATAGTGCGTATGCGGTGGATATGCGGCAGTCCCCACGGGCTTCTATATCTTCGATAGTTCGGCGGGGAACGCCACTGATTTCTGCAAGTTTTACAACAGAAAGACCTGAAGCTTTCCGGATTTCCTTCAGCTGAATCATTTCCCGTTTTGAATTGCAGAAAAAAGGGAAAGAATAAAGGAAAGTAAAACAAGGGCTACAGAAACCCAAAGAAGCCAGTCAAAGGACTTGCTAGTGATTGCATGGATGAGGTTTAATGCGCACAGAAGATACACACAGAAACTGTGCCGAAGCTGGGTCAATAATTCTTTTAGCATTGCAATTTCTCCTTTCTTGGGTTATATTAAGGGCGAGCCGCCGGGGAGGTTTCCCTCCCCTTGGGGTTTGGCTTAGCCCTTAAGCAATTCTGAAATGGTATATACGATTGTGCTTATTCCTGCGAGAATCTCAACAATCGTTTTAACCGTTTCCAGTTTGTTTGGGGGCTTTTTCTTTTTGTTTCCCATTCTGTTTACCTCCTTTCCACTTCTATAGTATACCACGCATTTACGTGGTTGTCAACAATTATTTTATTATACGGGGGGGTTAATGTGGCAAGGCCAAGGAAAGAAATCAACCAAAAAGAGTTTGAGAAACTATGCGGGCTACAATGCACAAAAGCAGAGATTTGCGCATGGTTCGACACAACAGAAAAAACGCTTGAATCATGGTGCAAGCGGACTTACAAGGATGGTTTTTCCCAAGTTTTTTCACAAAAGCGTGAGCGTGGGAAAATATCGCTGCGAAGAAGCCAGTGGCAACTAGCGGAAAAAAGTGCCACAATGGCGTTGTGGCTGGGCAAACAATACCTAGGCCAGCGGGACAATGTGGATGTGGCCGTATCCGATGCAAAGGGAATTGCGCTGGATGAGTTGGAAAAGATGGTGATGGAGGATGACGAGGAAGGAAGCGATACGGCTACTGAGGGATGAGCCGGTAAAGATAGGCTGGGCAGTTGGCTTTAAGGACTTGACCGTTCAGCTGCATAATCGGTGGATGCGCAGCATGATTACGGCTATGGAAGACAAGACGCTACAGGCACACCGAGGAAGCTACAAGACAACCTGTGTTTCGGTTGCATTGGCTTGCTTAATTGTGCTGCTCCCACGGAAAAAAATCATGTTTATGCGGAAAACAGACAACGATGTGAAAGAAGTTATCCGACAGGTGCAGAACATCTTAATGTCTCCGTATATCCAGGCGCTTTGCGAAATCATCCATGGCAAACCGATGGTGCTGGAAACGGCATCGGCGGTTGACATCAATACCAATCTTGCGACAGACGCAAAGGGTACAGTCCAGCTGCACGGATGCGGTATTTCCGGCTCCCTGACCGGCAAGCACTTTGACATTATCTTCACGGATGATATCGTGAACGTGCAGGACAGAATTTCAAAGGCTGAACGTGACCACACAAAAGTTATCTACCAGGAACTTCAAAATATTAAGAATCGCGGCGGTCGTTTTTTTAATACCGGAACGCCGTGGCACAAAGAGGATTGCTTCACGCTGATGCCGGAAGCGGAAAAATATGACTGTTATCAAACCGGGATCATCAACGCACAGGAGCTTGAAGCGATTAAAAGCAAGATGGTTGCGTCGCTTTTTGCGGCAAACTATGAGTTGAGACATATTGCGTCTGATGATGTGATATTTACCAGCCCCGCCACTGGCGCAGACCCGGCAATGGCAGAGCAAGGAATCTGCCACATTGATGCCGCATACGGCGGCGAGGACTACACGGCGTTTACAATCTGCCACAAAAAAGACGGCAAGTATTATGTCTTCGGGAAACTGTGGCACAAGGCCGTGGATGACTGTGAGAGCCAAATAATCCAGTACCGGCAAGGATTTAATGCGGGGGTAATTTATTGTGAAGATAACGGAGACAAGGGCTATTTGGCACGGGATTTGCGGGCAAAGGGTGAACGGTGCGTCACCTACCACGAGGATATGAACAAGTTCCTGAAAATCACCAGCTATTTGAAAGCGGAGTGGCAAAACGTTGTTTTTGTGGCGGGAACAGACCAGGAGTATATTAACCAGATCTGCGACTACACAGAAAACGCGGAGCACGATGACGCGCCAGACAGTTTGGCAAGTGTGGTAAGGCGGTTGTGGAATAAAAAAGAGAAAACAATAGACCCAGCGTGGAGTGTTTTGCTTTAATAAGGGGGAGCAATGAAAACATATCAGGATTTTTTAGAAGCGGTTGCAACCGGAAAGATTGGCGACTTTATCCGAGACGCAATCAATGCGCATCGAAGCAGCGGCGCATACCGGGACGCTGTGACGGCGACGCAATATTACCGGAAACACAACACTACCATTGAACGGATGCAGAAAGTGCTTTTTACCCTGTCTGGCAATAAAACGCCAGATATTTGGTCAAGCGACTATCGCTTAAAATCCCTTGTTTTTCGGCGGCTGGTGACGCAGCAGGTCGGTTATATGCTTGGCAACGGTGTCACGCTGGACGAGAAAGAAAAACTTGGCAGAAGCTTTGACAATCGGCTTCAAACGGCGGCAAAGATGGCGCTAGTGCAGGGCGTGGCGTTTGGCTTTTGGAATTTTGACCACCTGGAAGTATTCAGCTTTGCCGATACTCCGGGATGCCCTGGCTTCGTGCCTCTGCTGGACGAAAGCACCGGCGAGCTAATGGCTGGAATCCGATATTGGTATCGTGACAATGGAAGAAAACCTATCTTAAATGCGACATTGTACGAGCTGGACGGCGTAAGCGAGTGGTCGGCAACCGAAAATGGCCCTTTGCAGATGGCAGGAGAAAAACGGGGCTATCTGCGCACGGTCACACGAAATGCGTTTGAGGTGCTGTCGACGGCGGACGAGAACTATACGAAGCTTCCTATTGTAGTGCTTTACGGAAATGATACCCACGAATCGGAATTGGTGGGGCTTCGGGAATCCATCGACTGTTATGATTTTGTAAAATCGGGTTTCGCAAATCAGATTGACGCTTCCGGCGTTTACTGGATTCTTAAAAACACCGGTGCCATGGACGACCCAGACCTTGCAAAATTTGTCCAGCGCATGAAATCCGTCCGAGCAGCCATGGTCGATACCAGTGACGGCACGGCGGCAGAAGCGCACACACTGGACGTTCCGGTTGAAGCGAGAAAGACCATGCTGGAAATTTTGCGGCGCGATATTTACGAGGACGCCCAGATGCTTGACGTTGACCAGTTGGCCGCCGCCCAGAAGACGGCAACGGAAATCAATGCAGCGTATCAGCCGCAGGACAACAAGTGCGCGGATTTTGAGTATTTTTTGATTGAATTTGTTCAAAAAATCGCAGAATTGGCAGGAATTTCCAACGCCGAACCGGCGTTCATCTGGAACAAGGTCGTCAATCAGCAGGAAGAAACCAACATGGTTCTGGCGGCGGCATCCTATTTGGATGATGAAGCAATATTGCGTCATTTGCCGTGGCTTTTGCCGGAGGAAGTGCCGGAAATTTTGAAACGGAAAGCTGATGCGGAAATGAAGCTGTATACCGTGGCTGATGTGGGCGGTGATGACGATGCCCAGGAATAAAAACGCTAACCAAATGACCGATGAAGCGCTTGCCGAGCTGGAAAAGCGCATTGAAAAGGTCTACCGGCAAGCATTCGAAGAAATGAAACCGGTAATTGACGATTTTTTTAAGCACTTTGAGACTATGGACGGCAAAATGAAAGCGCTGATAGGTCAGCAGCGCAATGGAAAGACGTGGACAGAAGAAGACTATAAACAATGGCGGCTGAACCAAATCGGGCGTGGGAAGCGTCTGGAAGCCCTGAGAGACAAGCTTGCAAAGCAGATGACCGATGCGAGAGAGGTTGCAAACGCCTATGTCAACGATGCCACACCAGGAATTTACAGCCTGAACCGAAACTACACGGCCTATGTGATTGAATCTGTTTCACCAAACGCTGATTTTATACTATGGGATGAACAGACGGTGAAACGGTTGATTGTGGAAGCGCCTGACGTGATGCCTTACTACCCGGAGGAGCGGGCGGTGAAGCGCGGCATCGACCTGAAATACGGAAAGCAGCAGATTACAGCCAGCATCACCAGCAGCATTTTGCAGGGGCGCAGCATTAAGGCTATTGCCGACGATTTACAGACACGAATAGCAACCATGAATCGGGTCAGCGCGGTTCGGGCTGCCAGAACGGCTGCTACAAATGCGCAGAACGCCGGGAGAATGGATAGCTATAAAGCGGCAGCTGATATGGGCATCGTGGTAAAAAAGCGGTGGGTTGCCAATAAAGACCTGCGCACCCGCCACGACCACGGTGAAGCGGATGGGCAGGTTGTGGCTTACGACAAGCCGTTTATTGTCGGTGGCTATAAAATGATGTTTCCGGGGGATGATACCCTGGGAGCACCAGGCCACGAGGTTTACAACTGCCGCTGCACCATGGTGACGGCGCAGGATGACGAGTTTGAGGCTGAACCGCATATGATGCGGTCGAAAGACCCTGAAACCGGGCGGTACGAGGTAACTAAACGGAAAACATATCAGGAATGGTACGAAGAAAAGAGAAAACAGCAGACACCGGAAGCCTGGACGGCATATGTGAAAGCTGGAAAAAACTACCAGAAGGACAAGCGCGAATACAGCCAATGGCAGGAAGCCATTGGCAGAAAAGCCCCTAAGACATTTGCGGAATACCAAAAAATGAAGTATCTGAATCCAGAAAAATGGAAGGAACTTAAAAAGCTGCTAGAAAAGGGGAACGGAAAATGAGCGTCGTTTTGCAGGACAACACCGAAAGTGTGCTGAAAGCCCTGAAAGAAGCTTGCGAATCTGGGCTGGAACGGTGCGGGGAGAAAGCAGAGGGGTATGCTAAAGACCTCGCACCATTTGACACCGGGCGGTTAAAAAATGATATATCGCACACCGTTATGAATGGAAAAGAAATAGCAGTCGGTACTAACGTTGAATATGCTGTTTATCAGGAATTTGGTACAGGCAAATATGTGGCGGGCGGGCGACCTACCCCGTGGAAGTACCAGGATGAAAACGGAAATTGGCACTGGACGGCAGGAAACCGGGCGCACCCGTTTATCAAGCCATCGATTGCGGAACATGAGAAAACATATCTAAACATTTTGCAAAATGAACTAAATAAAGAGCGATAAACCCAGCAGGAGCACCCCCCTGCTGGGCTTTGCGTTCATAGAAAGACTACCACCCGCTATGCGGGTGCGCCGGAAAAAGTTCAACTTATGCGTAGAAAAGAAAAACCTCCAGTGATAGAGTAGTAGCAGGTTCGCCAACCGCTACAAAACAAAATCAATGGAGGTTATCCAAATGGACAACAATAGTTTAGCACACACGAAGTGGAATTGCAAATACCATATCGTTTTCACGCCCAAATACCGCAGGCAGATCATCTACAGGCAGATTTCAGCGGATATCGGTCAGATTATCAGAACGCTATGCGCCAGAAAGGGAATAACGATTATAGAAGCGGCAGCCCTTCCGGATCATATTCATCTATATGTAGAGATTCCGCCTAAGTACAGCGTGTCAGAAATCGTAGGATATCTCAAAGGAAAAAGCAGCTTAATGATATTCGACCGACATGCAAATCTAAAGTACAAGTATGGAAACCGGCACTTCTGGTGCAGGGGGTACTATGTAGATACAGTAGGGCGTAACGAAAAGACGATAAAAGAATATGTACGCAACCAGCTTCAGGAGGACATCGCAAGTGACCAGATGTGTCTCAAGGAGTTCAAAGACCCGTTTACGGGTGAGCCGGTAGTCAAAGGCAAATAAAGAGCCGCCCCCGGAAGGGGGCAGCCCGTAACAAATTTGCGGTTGGCGAACCGTTCATGCGTCTTAAGACGCGGCTGTATTAGGCCCTTATAGGGCCTGTGCAAGCCACCGGCTTTGCCGGTGGTCTTGACTATGATTTGAAATCGATAGCAAGCAGCCCTAAGCACTCCTGCATCATCATTCGTGTGTACAGGGGAAACTCACGGTCACCGGCGCACCAGGAAAAAACGGTGCGTTGGGGAATCAGAAAACGGTCGGAAAGTGCCCGGACTGACAAACCGGCAGCGGCGCAAATCTGACTGACGGTGCGGTTGGCGGCATCGTAGATGTTCCTGAGCAAATCCAGCCGCTCGGCGGGGATGTCATCGGCGCAGCCGTCCGCCTGAGCGGCTGGAAAAATGGCGTTAAAACGTAAAGGCAGAAAGCTACGATATATCCATATCAAAGGGCGAAGCAACGCCCCCGAAGAAAAGGAGATTAAAACATGGCACTGACACGAAAGATGCTGAAAGCAATGGGCATCGAAGATGAGAAAATTGACCAGATTATCGAAGCCCACACCGAAACGGTTGATGCGCTGAAAGAAAAGGCCGAGCAGTATAAAAAAGACGCTGAGGCGCTGCCTGACGTGCAAAAGCAGCTGGACGACCTGAAAAAGGACAGCGGCAACGGTGGCTATAAGAAGAAATACGAGGATGAGCACGCTGCATACGAAGCGTACAAGTCCAATGTTGCCGCGAAGGAAAGCGCTGCGGCCAAAGAAAAGGCGGCACGGGCGTACTTCCAGGGCAAGGGCATTCCTGCCGAGAGTATGGCACTGGTTATCCGTGGGGCGAAAGCTGAAATTGATGGCCTTGAGCTGGACGGCGAGAAGATCAAGGACAGCAAGGCACTGGATGACCTGCTTTCCGGCGATTACAAGTGCCTGATTGGCAAGGAAATCAAAACCGGCACCAGAACCCAGACCCCGCCTGAAACGACCGGCGGTGGAAAAATGACCAAAGAGCAGATCATGGAAATCAAGGACACGGCGCAGCGGCAGGCGGCAATGCTTGAGAATGCTGAACTGTTCGGGATTTCCTGACAACTGAACAAAAGTTCAAAAGGAGAAATTAAAAATGGCAAGTGTGACCACTACGGCGGAAACCAACCTGATTACTGCCGAAAAAATGAAGCGAGTTCGTGAGGTTGACTTTGTACAGCAGTTCATGCACAAATCCCTGCAAAAGCTGCTGGATGTTCTGGGCGTTACTCGGAAAATCCCCATGATGGAAGGAACCACCATGTACGTGTATTCCACCACCGGCACGCTTCAGTCCGGTGCCGTGGGCGAGGGTGAGATCATCCCCCTGTCCCAGTACCAGACCACCAAGACACCGATTGGCGAAATCACCCTGCACAAATGGAGAAAGGCAGCTTCCGCCGAGGCTATCAAAAAGTCCGGCTATGATGACGCTGTCCGGGAAACTGATGCCGCCCTGCTGAAAGACGTTCAGAAGGGCGTCCGTGGCGATTTCTTTACGTTTCTGAACGGCACAATCTCCAACAGTGTTACCGCTACCGGAGAGGGTCTGCAAGCTGCCCTTGCGAATGCGTGGGGCAAGCTTCAGGTAGCTTTCGAGGACGACACCGCCGAGGCCGTCTATTTCGTCAACCCCGAGGATATTTCCGCCTATCTGGGCAAGGCCCCACTGACTACCCAGACCGTTTTCGGTATGAACTATATCGAAAACTTTCTGGGTTTGGGTACCATCATCACCAGTTCCAGGATTACCAAGGGAACCTTTGTGGCTACCGCAAAGGAAAACCTGATCCTGTACTACCTGACCATGAACGGTGACGTTGCCCGGGCGTTTGAGCTGACCGCCGACGAACTGGGCTATATCGGCATTAAGTCCGGCTATGTCAACGAAGAACGGGCGCAGATCGAGAGCCTTGTCATGGACGGCCTGCAAATCATGGTGGAGTACGCCGCCGGTGTTATCAAGGGCACCATTACAGAGGCTGCCGCTACCTCCACCAAGCCCTAGGGAATGGGAAGTTAATCGCAGCGCTGAGAGGTAAATCTGCACTGGAAGCCGTGGACGTTGACGGAATGACCAAAAGGGAACTTTTGGAGTACGCCGAGGAAAACGGCATTTCCGGGGTCAGCGCTGCAATGACCAAAGCGGAAATTGTAGCGGCAATAAAAGCAGTGGGGCGCAGAAATGAATGAACGTGTGAGCCTTTTTGAGCTTTTGACGTATCTTCGGAATTTTTTCACCGGCAGAAAATGGGAATTTTCTGATTATGCAATTTCAGGTGGAGAAATCGTTTTGAATGATATGTGGGATGGGGATTACTATCTTGTCGAAGGAAGCCACCGAAACGATGGCATCCATGTCTACGGAGACCATGATTTATTGCCAGAAGTTTTTTCGGGGACAGTAACAGAACTGAAAATTGATAACCAACTGCTAAAAAAATGGAAAGAAATCAACAGCTGGTGCCACGAAAATGACAAATTGATTCGCAGCCCGTATCAAAGTGAATCGTTTGGCGGGTATTCCTATTCAAAAACATCCGCCACAACCAGCTGGAAATCTATGTTCGCCGACGACCTAAGACCATGGAGGAAGCTATAAATGCTAATCGAGAACTTTATGGAATCGTGCATCCTAATGGAAAAAAAGCGCGTATCGGACGGCGCTGGCGGCTTTATCACGAGCTGGGAGAACGGCGCAGAATTTGAAGCAGCCATTGTCCGAGACACGACGATGCAAGCGCGGATTGCAGAAAAGGAAGGGGTTAGCAGTGTCTATACCGTTACTACACGGCGAAGCACGGTGCTTGACTTTCACGATGTTTTCAAGCGAATAAGGGACAATGCTATCTTTCGCGTGACCTCCACCGGAGGAGAAAAACAATCCCCTGCTGTTGGAATGCTGGATATTTCCCAGGTGACGGCGGAACGATGGGAGCTGACCACATGACAGCTGACCGGGCGCTATTTAATTTCTTCTCCGGGTTCGGGATGCCTGCATACCCGGAGACAGCCGTGCCTGATGACACGGTAATGCCCTATTTAACCTATACAACCGCATTCGGCGCGTGGGGGGATGTTCCGGTATCGCTAACGGTAAAAATGTGGTTCCACACTGAAAGTGAAACCGTGCCGACCGAAAAGGCATGGCAGGTAATGCGCCGTATTGGGGCTGGGATTAACATTCCCTGCGACGGCGGGTGTATCTTTTTGACCATGGGGCAGCCCCGTTGCGTTCCATTTACGCACGAAAGCGACAAAACAATCAAAGGGCGGATGCTGAATATATCCGCTGCATATAATATTTTGATATAAAGGAGGAAAATGTGTGAAATACACGATGGTTCCCACCGACACGTTTAAGCATCTGGTTCTTAATGCCGGGATTCTTGCAAAAAACTTCACCCCGTCCACCGGCGAAATTGCCGCAAGCGATATTATCGGCGCGACCGGAGACGGCGTGACATTTAACGCCAGCGTAGAATACCTGGACTTTGCAGATGGCATTGACAATATGCCTAAAAATGTGGCGGAGCTGAAACGCATTGATACGATTGACGCTAAAATGACCGGCACCTTCAAAACCATTACGAGTTCACTGGCTGCGCAGCTTATCGGTGCGGCGGATGTAACAAGTGAGAGCGGAAACGTAAAAAAAATCACGCCGCGAATGAATTTGAAAGATGCTGATTTTCAGGACATCTGGTTTATCGGAGATTACTCCGACGTAAACGAAGACGGAAGCAGCAGCGGAAAGGCTGGGTTTATCGCTATTCACCTGATCAAGGCGCTGTCTACTGGCGGTTTTCAGCTGAAAAGCGCAAATAAGGACAAGGGGAGCTTTCCGTTTGAGTATACCGGCCACTACAGCAATGCAACTCCGAATGTTGTCCCGTATGAAGTGTATCTGGCCGAAGGGACGGAGGACGCAGCGTGAGAAAGCTTTCTGAGTTAAGCACCGAGGAATGCTGCGAGGTGCTTTGCGAAATTGCACAGCCTGTGCAAAACATTGTGGATGATGAGCGCCTGATGAAAACCATCGGCAAGGGGATGGAAACGAGCAAAAAGAAGGAGCTTACCTTTGTGGGAACGGTCATGGCCGCTTCCAGCCGCATTGTTTCCGCACTGCCGGTGCTGCTAAAAGAGCACCGCAATGATATTTACGCCATCGTTTCTGCTATCGGCGGAATGAGCGTGGATGAAGTGGCGGCACAAAACATCCTGACAACCATGCAGCAGGTGCGGGAGATTCTGATGGATAAGCAGATGATTGATTTTTTCAAGCCGCCAAAGCATACGGAAGCCACCGAATCTTAATAGCGATAAGCGCCCTCCCCCGGCTACGGGCTGGGGCGCTTTTTCCGTTGCTTTGGGCAAAACTAAAAGAAAATAGTGAAGCGGAAATCTGGCGGCGGTATGTGGCATCCGGCATTAAAATGATTTCCGAAAACACGGCACGGTTTGCCGGTGGTGGGTATCTATCCATAGATTATGACGATATTATTCAGCCAAAGGCGCAGGACAGCCGCACAGGAGACGAGATTGTTACGGACGTAATCAAGCGTGCTGGAATTAAAGTGACATAGAAAGGGCGGTGAGAGGCCGAAAATGGGATTGAATGTATACACGCTTAGTGCATCTATCACCTTAAAAACCGATGAATACGAGCGTAGCGTAAGTGATGTGAAAAAGTCAAGCGCTGACCTTAGAGCGGACATTGCAAAGTTGGCTGCTGCGTACAAAGCGGAGGGAATGGATGCTTCCGCCGCAATGAAAAAAGCGTGGAAAGAAATTGACAGAAGCCAATACGACACCGCTAAAACGTCCAAAACCACATCAAAAGAAGTCGGTGATAATTGGGAGAGCCAGGTGCCGAAGGTCAACAGTCTGGGCGAAGCCATTAAAGCCGTTGTGGCAAGCGAAGCCATTGTGGCGGGCGTAAAAAAGGTATCCAGCGCTGTCCTGGACATTGGCAAATCCGCTTATAGCAGCTACGGCGAGTACGAGCAGCTGGTGGGCGGCTCCCAGCTGATGTTTGGGGACGCTTATGACATTGTGGCAGCGAACGCAAAAAACGCCTACAAGACCGTGCAGCTGTCCCAGAGCGAGTATTTACAACAGGCGAACGGATTTGCCACCGGCCTGAAAACCGCCATGCACGGCAATTCACGGGCGGCGGCAGAGCTGGCCGACAAGATTATCACCGCCGAGGCGGACGTGATTGCGGCCACCGGTAATAGCCAGGATGCGGTTCAAAATGCGTTTAATGGCATCATGCGGAATAACTTCATGATGCTTGACAACCTTAAATTAGGCATTAACCCTACAAAGGAGGGTTTTCAAAGCCTGATTGATAAGGTCAACGACTGGAACGCCCAGAACGGGCGAATGACCCAATATACCATCGACAATCTGGCGGACTGTCAAAAGGCGCTGGTGGACTACGTTGAAATGCAGGGGCTTTCCGGGCAAGCATCCCGGGAGGCATCCGGCACGGTGGAGGGCTCCACCGCGTCCATGAAAGCGGCGTGGGAGAACCTGGTTACCGGCCTGGGAGACAGCAATGCAGACGTTGAAGAACTGACCAAAGCCTTTATTGACAGCGTTATCAATGTAAAGGACACATCGGAACCGGTGATTAAAAGCTTTTTAGGAAACCTGGCAACGATGGTCACCACCGCATACAACGAAATTAAAAATTCCAGTGACACCGCAAACGCAATTATAAGCGCCACTGAGGTGCTTGCAGAAACCGCCGGAGCGGTGTTCGTGTCGCTAAAAATCAAGGACTTGGTGGACGGCTATATTGCCGCTGGTGGCGCTGCCGGTATCTGGGCAAGCGCACAAGGAGCGCTGAACACGGTTATGGCCGCAGCCCCATATGCCGCGGCGGCGATTGGCATTGTCGCTGTCTATAACGGGTTAAAAAAACTGGATTCCTGGTACAACAAGGATTCCATGATTGCGCAGCTAGGTAGCATTGGCATAATGGGCGAATCTGCTTCTGTGGCGGATATGGCAAAAGAAATTGAGGAAATTGACGCACAGATTGCTGCGAGAGAAAGCACAAAAGTTTCCACAAGCGGTTCTTTTGGCGACATTTTGGGCAATTATTTTGCCGATAGCAAACGAAACGACACGCAGATTGATGAGCTGAAAGCCAGACGGCAAGCGATTCAGGAGCAGATTGAGACGCTGACGGATGCGGAAACGGCGGCAAAAATTGCGTCTGGTGAGTTATCGGCACAATCCATCGAGGATGCGTATGCCATTAGTGACGCTTCTAGTGCTTTTGCCGATAGCGCGAAACAAATCATGGTGGATTACTGGAATACCTATAACTCCATTTACACCAATTTCTTCAATGCTTCCACGCTGTTTACACAGAAAATGGAAGCAACGGATTTTAGCTATAAGATTAAGGACAGCAACGGAAAAGAAACAGGCCAAACCGTCACCGGCGCACAACACCTCCGGGAGACGGCAGAAGCAAACACACGTTTTTACGAGCAGTACGCAGCTGATTTAAAATTTGTGCAGGATGCGGCGGCGGACGCAGATACTGACCTGAGTGCCTTAAATCAGGTGCTTGCCAGCATGGATACAGAAGAAGCCGCCGGAACATTGGCCGCAATTCGGGAAGAACTGGAAGGCGTTGGGCAACCCGGAACGAAAGAACGGCAGGATGTTATTAACAACTGGGCTGACATCATCCAGAAGTATGCGGATAGTGTAAACAAGGCGGCAGAGCCTATGGCACAAGTTGTATCTGATGTCAAAGGCAAAACAGATATGCTGCTGGACGAATATTCAAAATCCATTGAAGGGCTGGACAAAAGTGATGAAGCAATCGCGGCGGCGAAAGCAACTCTGGACGCATTGGCACTGGGCATTGACCAGAACACCAGCGGGGTTTTGGCAAACCTGGATTCTCTGGCAGCGGATATGCAGAAGCGGTTGACAGCGGATTTTAACAATTTTGTGCTGACTGTCCGCACGGTTGTGGGCATTCCTTCTATGACCGGTGTAACAAAATCGCACCGCAACGGGCTTGACTATGTTCCATACGATGGCTATGTTTCAGAACTTCACCGCGGAGAAAGAGTGCTGACGGCGGCGGAAGCGCGGCAATATCGCAATGGGAGTTTGGGCGGTAATGCAGCCCAGCCCATAAACATCACGTTGGTTACAGAACTGGATGGGGAACAGATTGGTCGGGCGGCGTATCAGTATCAATTTGGCGAGGACAGGAGGAACGGCTATTGATTGACGTAGAACTTACCATTTCTGGGCGATACTTTACCCCGATTTTAACGTATTACAAAATTACGGAGGAAATCAAATACAAGCAGAAAGTGGAGACACAGGACGGCGTGGAACATTATTTCGGCAGGACTTGCCGCGATGTTTTGACGCTTAAACTGGCTCCCCATACGGATTTTTCGGAAGATGATTACATGGCGTTAAAGGCAGAGCCGCTAATCGTAAAATACGACAAAGGGGGCGAAATTTTGGAAAAAAAATTTAATCTGGACTGCGACCTTGAAAGCCGTTTCCTCCTGCTGTCCTGTGACGGGCAGCGGCGGTACATGGGCGGTGAAATCCGGCTGCGAGCGGTGGAGGTGACGCGGTAATGCACCAGACATCCGACCTATATAAACAGATTTTGGGGAACAAGCACCGAGTTGAAACAGTGGTGCAGGTTGGCGGGGCGGGGGAAGTTTCTGTGTGCCAGAACATCCCCGGGACGGTATACGGCGAGGACATGATTGTCAGTCTGACAGAAAAAGCCGACCTGCTAAACCGTGAAGCCCCAGGAATTGGATATTTTATTGGCCGAAAAATTGAATTGAAAATGCTGGAACCGCCACAGCGGATTGAAATGATGGGTAGAATCGTTCCGTTTTCCCGTCTTGTCGAAAACAAGACGGGGCGCACGTCAGAATGGATTCCGAAGGGCGTGTTTTATGTGGACACCCGGAAAAAGTCCATGGCCGATATGGACGCTGTGACCGTTACGATAACGGCTTATGATGCAGTGCTGAAATCACAGGCTGATTACACCGGGGACGGCATTTCCTGGCCAACGACCGACGCGGCTGTCGTGGCAGACGTTGCAAAAGAAGTTGGAGTTTCATGCGACCTATCCGGCATTACTCGGGCATTCGGAATAACAAAGCCGGAGGATAAAACCTGTGGAGAAGTTCTTAGCGGCATTGCAGTTTTGTATGGCGGCAACTTCACGCTTGACGATTGTGGAATCCTGCGGCTGATGCCACTGGATAATTCCGGGGCAGCAGAACAAATCAAATGCAGCAGTTTAAAAATGTCTTCACCGTCAGAGCCAATCGGCAGTATCTTAATGCACAACAGCAAAGGCGACAAATACCAATCTGGCAGTGGGGTAAAGCTGGAATGCGTTTCACCGTGGGCATCCCAAAACGCAGCCGACACGGCGCTGAATGCCGTAAGCGGATTCCGGTATTTGGGTTTCCAGGCAAAAGAAGCAATCGTTCATCCGGCACTGGAACTGGGAGACCGTGTAATTGTCGGAGCGGCGGACGGCGTGATGATGAGCTATTATCTCGACCTCTGCCTTTACACCGGAGAAATTGGAGCGCCGGAAGAATACGAAATCAACAGAAATTATCCATACACCAGCAGCGCCGGACGAGGTGCAGCTGTTGCCACAAAAAAAGCGCTGAAAGCTGCTGACGGCGTTTTGGATTTTTCTAACGGCCTTGTTGCCGCCCTTGGCGCGGAAGAAGGGGCACCGGAGGATCTGGTTGCCGGATTACAAAATTATGTGCGCTACGACTTAAAAAACAGCGAGCTAATGGCAAACAGCGCACTGATTGCGAAAATTGGAGAAGAAGCAAGGGGCGAAATCCGAATTTATGCCGTAAAGTCCGGGAAAGAATCGAAAACGCTTGCCGAAATTCTGGCCGACTTAATTACGTTACAGGGCAAGGTAAAGATAGACGGAACTGTGCGAGTGGAGAACGGACAACTAAATGTTGATGAAGACATTTACACCAAAGGAGACGTGGACGCGGACGGTTCAATTTATGCGCAGGGCGGTCTGGGATGCCAAAGTGGACCGTTTCGAGTTGGCGGGCGACAATTTGACCCAACAAAAATCACCTCAACGACCGGCATAGTCACTGTGCTGGGCTACACTTAGGGGTGCGTATCCGGTGGCTCACCAAAAAGGCCGGGTGCGAAAAAGAAACCTACTCAACTGCTGGAATAGCCGCCAGAGGCGGCAGCCCTAAAGACCATTGTGCTACAGCATGGGAATGAGATACGTCCGAGTGCGAATGCAGCGAAAGCAGAAAAAAACAATGGTATGCCCTATGCTGAAAAAAAGGCTTTGACAGCGATGTCAAGGTGCTAAGGGGTGCGGACAATGGGGAATCAGCAGCGATGCCCCGACGAGGGGAGCGTTCAACGACCGCACGGTAGGAGCCTAGAGCCGGGCTTTGGTACAGTCTACTCCCCTTTTTGAAATATCGGGAAACCGAGGGTATAAAGGATATTAAACCGCCCACAGGGCAAACAAAAGTTAAGGTTTTGAAGAAACAAGCCGGTATTAAACCGGCAGAGCTGCGGGAGTTCCTGGACGGGGACACTGTGTTTTATAATGTGCGCACGGCATCAAGCAAGCCCCAAGTTGTGACATACACCGGAACGCCAACCATCACGGGAGACGGGCGAAAAACCTACAGCTTTTCCGGTAAGTCGTCAGGCTTGATGAACGTCTATAGCACAGCTGGCGGTGCTACGGTTGAAAATAAGAACTACAGCGGGAGATACCGTGTAAGCTACAACGTATCGTCTGCCTCTTATTTTTCGGAGTCGGTTTGGCTTTATCAAAATGGACAGTACAAGAAATTCACTGGCGGTTTTTGGCGAAACTATAACAAATCCACCCTGGTTGTATCCGGGGTGGACACCGGCAGCGGCAGCGCAACCCTTGATTTCACGCCGTTAGGACAGACGGTTGATGCTGGAAGCGTAACGGTTACGCCATACACGCCTGAGACCGTGGTGAAACGAGTGCTGCAACCGGCGGAACTGATTCCAGAGGAAGTAGAGGAAATCGAAGGAACGACCATTACAGTGCTTGCCCAGACTGTCACCCCGGTTCAGAATTTCGCTTTCGATGGCATGGACGATTTGGACGAAATTTACGAAATTTAACCCGAAAGGAGAAGAAAATGGCAGAACAAATTGTGCGAGAAATCTGGCTGTTTCAAAAGCGGCGTGTGCCGCCCATCGACATTGTGGCTGGTAGCCAGATTCCCATTGCCCTGGAAATGAAGGATTATACCATCCCTAGCGGGGCAACGGTCAAAGTGTATGCGCGCCCCTGGGGACGAGAAACGACATACGTTCAGAATGCCGCCGTCAGCGGGAATATGGTGGTATTCACGCCGCAAGATGGATTTTTCCAGGAGGGGTGGAACGCTGTTCAGTTGGAAATCGATGGGTCGAAAATCCCCCTGGCGCTGGATGTCAACGGCGGTGTGAGGCTTTCGGACGGCGGCGGCGGCGCTACCCCCGAAGCCGTCCGCCCTCTGGTGGCGCGGGCGGAGGAAGCGGCTAAGGCGGCGGCAGGGCAAGCAGCAGAAGCAAAGGCCAGCGCCGATGCTGCTGAAACGAGCGCCCAGGGGATTCGGGACAGTGCGGAAAAGATTGATAGGAATGCGGAGGATGTTAGTCAGCTAAAGGAAGATTTAGCCAATGTGAATAGTAATGTAAAATTTACTCCCATTTGGGGAGCAAATATTTATGTTGGTGACGAGCTGGATTTGGCAAAGGAAAGAATAGATAGAGCCAGAGCTCTTAGCATGAGCGAAGTAATGATTTGTGTGAATTTTCAGGACGATGAAAATAGAGATTTTTATCACGCATATAATTATACGGAAACTTATGCTAATATTTACAAAATTTTAGAGTACGCTTATTCTGTTGGTATTAAAGTTGCCGCGATTAAAATTCACAGAAGTCCAGAGATGGACTACAGCAGTATGGATTTTGCGAAATATACAAAAGGATTAACAGCATTACATGGATATATTTCAAAATCGCCACATCGTCCAGAATATATGTTTATCTTGAACGAAAATTCATTAACCGATTCTTCTGCGAACGATGGAACCATAGTGGGGGTCATAAACTCTGTACATAATTTTGGCTATAAATGCGGAATATCTATGTTTGGGTCGTATCAGTATGTATCAAAAACGTCCATTGCTGTTTTGAACAATTTGGATGTTATTGGGATAAATTATTACGAAGTAATATCACCAAAAGACGATGATACTACTGTGAGCGATTCAATATCGGCATGGACAAATGCAAACGTTAACTCACACATAACAAATATAAAACATTATGCCAAGAAGCCAGTGTGGATTACCGAAACCGGTATGTTTGATAATAGCAAAGCATTTTATTTTCCGGCAGATAGTTGGACGTGGGGGTTAGAAAAGGGTGATGGAGAAGCAGAATCAATCTATTTTGAAGGCTGTTTTTATCATCTAAAAAATAGTGATGCGGATAAAGTATTTGGTTGGGATATTGATTCTATGTATTCTGACAAGATGATTGCATTGTGCAAAAAATATATGCTATGAGGAGGTGAATCAAATTGAAGATTATATTAGATTATCGCAGATGGAATAGTAAAGAAAATTTTACCGCATCAAATAGTATTCCCGTTGCTAGGATTAAAGAATTACCTAAACCGAATGTGCCAAGTAAAGCATATGTATTCAAGGTTACGCAGTGCGGTTGCTTCAATACTTATGAATTTGTGTCTAACAGGTTTTCTGTGTCGCTTACATCTTCTGGATTCGCAAGTTACTGCATGGACGAGGATGGAAAAAAATTTGATTGTTATTGGGAAAAATATGATGGATATTATTATCTTTTTGTTTATCCATGTTTTAACAAACAATATATCATACTGGATATCGAACAATATTATGCTGGCGGAATCAATTTTCTTGAGCCAATTGAAAATGCCCAGTGTGGGGCAAAGAAGGGATATTCATTTTATCGTGGATCAATGAATGGCGAATTGTATGAAATTTGCAATCACTACATTTTTGGAAAAGTGGCTACGACATCAAACGCAAATACTGGTGATTTAACGGCATGGCGATTTGGCAAAATCATAAAAGCAAATCCAACAAGCAATATGCAAGGTGCTTCTCTTATTGTAAATATAGCTTGTCTGTCTGATTCCAATGCTGTGTATGGGACAGCGTTGATAATTATAAGCGTCATAAATAATATACCATATTGCAATCTTTTACCATTGGCAAAATCAGAGTTATTCAACAAAGAAAATATAAATTGTTATATACTCCAAAATGAAAGTAACTATGATTTATACATCAATTGCAACAATAGTATTACCCGTAATAAAAAGTTTGCTATAAATGTACAAAGTTGCGCGAATTTTACTAATGGAAATCGATATGAGTTATACGATATGTCATCGTGGATACAAGCTCCAGATTTTACCGATGCAAAAGCAACATTATTTAATTAACTAAAGATGGCTTTAGTTAATCAGTTCCACAGATAACAGAAAGGATTGTTGAACATGAACATTAAGCAAATCCAGTGCCTTTTGGCCTACCTGGGCTATGACCCGGGTGACATTGACGGGGCAAACGGCGAAAACACCATTGCCGCCGTCAAGCGCTTCCAGGCAGACTACGGTCTGCCTGCGGATGGAGATGCTGGAGCGGCAACCCAGAAGATGCTGACGGGCGCGGTGGCCGGGACGGCTGTAAAGGTGGAGAAACCGGTGGACACTGCGGAGAGCGGGGAAAAAACCGGCACGTTCTGGGACGACATCGAGTATTTTTCCAGGGCGGAATGCCGCTGCAAGTGCGGTGGGCGGTACTGCAACGGCTACCCAGCTGAGATGGAGGAGGAAACAATGCGGCTGGCTGATGAAATCCGCCGCCGTGCTGGTGTGCCTTTAAACGTCAACTCCGGTGTGCGCTGCAAACAGCACAATGCCGAGGTGGGCGGCGTGTGGAACTCCCTGCATTTGACCGGACAGGCAATTGACCTTGCCCCCATCGGCGGGAACATTTCGACCACCCGGTTGCAAGAAATCGCCGAGCAGGTACAGGCGGAGAAGATGCCCGGACGGGGCGGTCTAGGCCGCTACGACTGGGGCGTACATGTGGACAACGGCAAATACAGCCGGTGGAACGGTTAAAGAAAGAAGGAAAAAATTTGAGCAATTTTTTGCAAACGATAGGGACAATTCTGCTGGCTCTTATTGGCTCTGCTGGCTTTTGGGGGTATCTGGATGCCCGCAGGGCAAGAAGAGAAAAGAAGGACGATAAAAAGAATGCCAACACGCGCCTGCTGGTTGGCATGGCGCACGACCGCATTATTTTTCTCGGCATGAAATATGTGGAACGTGGGTTTATTACCAAGGACGAATACGAAAACTTGAATGACTACCTTTTTGAACCTTACGCTGCTGCCGGTGGAAACGGTTCTGCCAAGCGTGTCATGGAAGAAGTCAGAAAATTGCCGCTGCATGGAAATTAAGGAGGAAAAATCATGAAAATGAGCAACAAAATGTACGATGTCCTGAAGTGGATTGCCCTGGTGCTGCTGCCTGCTGCGGCAACGTTCTACGCCGCAATTGCGGCGGTGTGGGGATTGGGGCATACTGAGCAGGTGGTTGGCACCATTACCGCTGTTGATACCCTTCTTGGAACGCTGCTGGGCATTTCCAGCGCGAATTACAACAAGGAGGCATAGTGGCAGGTGGAAAAAGTCCCGTGGAATCGGGTGATTTTGGATGAGTTTTGTTCCCTGGCACTCCTCACGCCGCTGGAAGAAAACATCATCCGCACTCGAGCCGCCGGGTGGAGCCGAGTTAAGCAGTGCCACGCTTTCGGCGTTTCCCTTGCCACGCTGGATAGAATCATAAAAAGACTACGGGAAGAATATCAATCAGCTTGTGAATACAGCTATATTCTCCCCCACAATATCGATTTTTGACAGCAAAATAACAAAAACATAACAGTTAATCGGTAGGAAATCAAGAGGTTTCCTGCCGATTTTTTTGTTATGATTTGAACAAGAAAGGGGCAATGCTTATGGGAAATTTCCAAAGTTTTAACCCAAATCCAAAGGCAGCGAAAGTCGGCGACTGTGCCGTCAGAGCTGTAGCAAAAGCGCTGGGGGTCGGCTGGTATCAAGCCTATGCCGAGCTCGTCAACGAGGGATTGGAGCAATGCGACCTGCCAAGCGCAAACAACGTATGGGGTGCAGTTCTTCGGCGGTATGGCTTCCGGCGGGCGGCGATACCAGCAGAATGCCCAGACTGTTACACTGTGGGCAACTTTATCCGGGAATACCCGGAGGGAACCTTCGTTGTGGCGTTGAAAAACCACGTTGTCACCGTGGAAAACGGCGTATTGTACGACACTTGGAACTCCATGGACGAGAACCCAATCTATTTTTGGAGGCGTGAATGATGGCAAATCCGTATATGCAGCCAATCTATCAACCCGGCGGGTACTACCCGCAGAACTATTTCCCACAGATGCAGCCGACCACCCAACAGATGCCCATAGGGCAGAACGCCGCAGTACCACAAAGCCAACAGGATGACCGGATTTGGGTAGCATCTGAATCCGCAGCTGAGGCGTTTTTAGTTGCCGCGAATGGCTTCGTGAGACTGTGGGACAGCAACAAGCCGGTATTTTACGAGAAACGGGCCGACATGAACGGGCGACCCATGCCGTTGGTTGCGTATGAATACAAAATTAAAGATTCCGGGCCAGCACCGGAGGCGGTGAGTGCTGGATTTGAACAGCGGCTTGCGGCTGTGGAAGAAAAATTAAAGCAAATGGAGGTCGTGAAAAATGATGCCTAACCCCATGCAGATGATTTCCCAATTCCCGCAGTTTATGCAGCAGATGCGAGGGCAAGACCCCCAGCAATTGCTTAATCAGCTGATGCAAAGCGGGCGTGTGAGCCAGCAGCAGCTTAACCAGGCGCAGCAAATGGCACAGCAGATGCAGGGGCAGTTTGAGCAATTCCGGGGTATGTTTGGGTTCGGTAACAGGCGGTAAATACCGCTGTTATAATATTTTATTTATAAGGAGGATATAAACACATGAGTATTACGGCAAGCGAGATGACCCCTGCGGATATCCGTGCAGTTACTGACGGTAACAACGGCGGCTATAACGGAATGGGCTGGGGCGGCGAATGGTTTATTTGGATCGTTCTGTTTGCGGTTCTGTTCGGTTGGGGCGGCAACGGCTGGGGTGGAGGCTTCGGCGGTCGTGGTTCCGGCGCTGGCGTGGTGGACGGGTATGTTCTCGCGTCCGATTTTTCCAATATCGAGCGGAAAATTGACAACGTGAACAACGGCATTTGTGATGGCTTTTATGCCATGAACACCGGCATGCTGAACGGGTTTGCAGGCGTGAACCAGAATATCAGCAACGGATTCCAGGCGGCGGAGCTGTCCCGGTGCAATCAGCAGGCTGCCTTGATGCAGCAGCTTTTCCAGATGCAGATGGCACAGCAGCAGTGCTGCTGCGAGAACCGGGAGGCTATCCAGGGGGTCAACTACAATCTGGCCACGCAGAGTTGCGAAACCCGGAACACCGTCCAGAACACCACCCGGGACATCATTGACGCTATGAACTGTGGCTTCCGTAGCATCGACCAGCGGCTAACGGCCCAGGAATTGGCGGCAAAGGATCAAAAAATTGCCGACCAGAATCAGCAGATTTTTATGGCACAGTTGGCTGCCAGCCAGAACGCCCAGAACCTTACCATTAAGGGTTACGTCGAGAACCAGTTCGCCTATTACAACCCCCGGCCTGTACCTGCCTATCAGGTGCAGAACCCCAATTGCTGCTGCGGTAACAGCTACGGCTGCGGCTGCGGAAACTTGGCATAAGGAGGGCTAAACAATGGCGGTTGAACTTACTGCAAACGCTGTCCAGGCAGTTCCGGCTGGGCTGAATGTGCTATTTACCGATACTCCGGTTAAATGTAACCGGGGGTATGTTGTTCACCGTGATGGGGCTGGCCTGGTTACCCTGCGGGGTATTTGTAACGGCTGCTCTACCCTGGCACGGTATCGGGTGCTGTTTGTGGGCAACATCTCCGTTCCCACCGGCGGCACCGCCGGAGCTATCAGTGTAGCCCTAGCCCTGGGCGGGGAAGCACTGCCTACCACTACGGCAACGGTTACCCCTGCCGCCGCTGGGGACGCTTTTAACGTGGCGACTTCTGCCTTTGTGGATGTGCCCCGTAGCTGTTGTGTAACGCTGTCCGTGCGGAACATTTCCGCCCAGGCCATTGATGTTGCCAACGCCAATCTGATGATTGAACGTGTTGCGTAGGAGGTGAGCAAAATGAAGCATTGGGATGAACTCAAAGAAACTCTGTGCCGGGAGCTGGACGAAATCGCCGAAAAGGGTGAACTGTCTGCCGGTGATTTGGAAACTGTTGACAAACTGACCCACACCCTGAAAAATTTGGATAAAATTATGATGGGCGGCGATTATAGTAATTCCGGCGATTGGTATGCCATGGGCAATTACGGAAACGACTACAGACCGGACTACCGGGACGGCACCAGTTATCGTGGACGCAAGCGTGATAGCATGGGGCGGTATAGCCGCGCAGATGCCAAGGAAGACATGGCCGCGAAGTTACGCCGCATGATGGAAGAAGCACCTGACACCAGGACGCGGGAAGCGCTTGAAAAGGCGCTGCGGACGATGGAGGATTAAAAAATGTTGACAGAGCGGGATTTGCTGGAAACAATTGAAGAATGCAGAGCAGTTAAAAAGCCTACTGCTACCACTGTGCAGCTAATGGCATCCTGCTACACTATCATCGACCACCTACGGCATACAGAATCCCGCTCCGCTGGCAATCCTCCGGCTATGTACTCTTACGCTGCCGAAAGTAACCTAAGTGATTTTACACAGGCGGCCAAAAAAGCCGGATTGGAAAAAACGCTTAATGTGCTGGATGAACACATGGATTGCGTAAAATCTCTTTATCCAAAAGAATACGCTGCAATCCTTCGGCGGTTGAGAGATTAAAAAATACAGGGGGCGCAAAACGCGCCCCCGATTTTTCGTTGCCAATGCCGTTGCCAATATTGGATTTTATCTTTTGCACGGAAAAATAAAATCTTGCACAATAGAATGCAAATATGTATGCGAATGTTGCAAAAACTCTGTAAAATCTGGAAACAGCAAAAGAAACCCACCCAAGAAACATCCTTGGGTGGGCTTGATGCTGGTGCGAGAGAGGGGACTCGAACCCCCATGAATAAATGATAAAATGCGCATGATTACAGCGTTTTTTAAACGTCATTGCCAACGGTGTTGCCAATTTGGCGTTTTTTCATGGCCTCTGGGGCAAAATAATTGCAAAAATCCTGGCATCGTTTCGCAATATCGCGCTGCGCCAAATGGGTGTAAATCTTGTGCATTGTGGACAGGTCATTCCACCCGCCAATTTCAGCGGCAATCATTTCCGGGATTTGTAAATAGTACGCCAAAGACGCAAAAGAATGGCGTAAGCCGTGAAGATTAACAATGGTGATGCCCGCAGCGGCGCAGACCTTCTGCAAATCATTATAGATGGTATCTGCGTTTACTTTTACGATTTTCCCGGTTTTTTTCTGCTCCTTTTTCAGGGCTTCCAGCAGCGGCGGGATGATAGGAATTGACCGGCGGGATTTTTGGGTTTTATTTTGCTGTTTCTCCACCAAACCATCTGGCCCGACAACCGCCGCACCTCTGACACGCATAACCTGGTGCCCCAAATCAATGTTTTTCCAGTCCATTGCCAGAAGCTCTGAACGACGAAGACTGGATAAGCACATTAAAAACGGAATTTCAAAACGGTGACCTTTTATTGCTTCCACAAACTTATCGATTTCTTCCGGCTCCAAATAGGCGTGCTCCTTATTGTCTGGCGGGTATAGCATCACTTCCGGCGGTGTTGCACCAGCAGCTTTCAGGCAAGATGAGAAAAACATCCATCCGTTTTTGATGTACTTCGCGGATTTCCCCTGCTCGTGCAGCCGCCGGATGGCGTTCTGCCACTGCTGGCCGGAAATCGTGAAAATATTGCGCTTCATTAAATCCTGAAAAAAATTACGCTCAAATTTTTGATACCCCCGAATGGTGGACGGGGAGCAAAACCCGTCCCGCGCGGCGATGTAATTTCGCACTGCGGTTTCCAGGGTTACAGCTTTTCCGAACTGGCTTTCTTTTGCCTTGGTGATTTTATTTTTCAAGGCCAGATATTCCGCCACACATTCGTCATAGGTTTCCTTCGTAATGGACACACGGCGGCCATCAATTAAAACGCGGGTATGGTATGCGCCGGAGGGCAGCTGTTCAATTTTTGGCAATGATATTGCCGGTTCTTTCCGCTTTCTTCCCATTTTAATGCCCCCCTTTTAATTTCCGCCTTACGGCAATGACGCAAGCGAGCAACGCCAACAGCGCCATGATGCACCCCACACCAACCCACACAACAACGGACACGCCCGTAGAACGGATAAGCCCCCTATTTGGGTTTCTGGCATCCAGGGCGATATACACCAGAAGAACCGCTGCCAGCATGGCACAGAGGCCGCACAAGGCGTACAGCAGTGGCCTATCGTTCTTCCAAGCGGCGGCAAGCTCTGTGTCTTTTCTTCGGATGTCCTCTGCCTGACGCTTAATGTGGCCGTCTCTGGTGGCAATACCGGATTGCTGCATTTCGCTTCGTTCCTGCAACAAAAGGATTTCCTTTTCTTTTTCGCCCAGCAGCTCCTTTTGATGGGCAACCAGCACACGCAGCTGCTCTGCTTCGGAAGGATCACCCTGCGGCGCAATGCCCAGGCGTTCTTCAATGGGGATGCCCAGGCAGACGCATAGGGCGCATATATCGTAAAAGCCGGGGCGCTTTAACGTCCCGGCGAAAAATCTATCTAATGTTGCCTTTGGGACACCCGTTGCGTCAATCAACTGCTGGGTTGTTTTCCCTTGCTCTGTTTTCTCTGCTCTTATGTCATCCATTAACTTTTCTGTTTTCGGCAATAATTGCGAATAAATACAGACTTTGTCGGAATTTGTCATATTATTAACCCCCTATTTGTTATGAATAACAGGTTATGCAGATGCCGCCGGTTCTTTGCGATTCGCGCATTTACAAAAAATAACGGTGCTGATACTGTAAAAATGCGGCTGGCAAGGGTTTAAACCGGCGGCACTGCCCCGCCATCGGTGGCACAGGTGGCGGGGCGCAGATTTTACTTAAAGCCCAGATCCGGCTTGCCGGTGTAGGGCTGGAAGATGACGGATGTAAAGCCGACCTCGATATACATTCCTTTTTTCGCTTCCAGCGTATATTGGGTTCTGGCTCCCGGCTGCGCATCGGCGGCGCTGAATACCGATGCCGTGTCAGACGGACTTTTCAGCACGTCAACGCGCTGTTCGCCCTCCCGCAAACTGTAGCCCCATTTGACCACCGCAGCACCAGCATTACACACTACTGTCCACATCCCCTCCGGGATGTCCTCTCCCACGACCCACAAGCCCTGGGGAACCTCCACCTCCTGCCACTTGTCACGGGTGGTAAGCTCCTGGTTTATCTGGGCTTTTAAGGCTATCAGCTCGTCCCAGCTCAGGGCGGACAAATCGATGCCATCGGAAAACACGGGCGTGGAAAGACTACACAGCAAAACAGTGGAAAGAATGGAGCAAAGAATCTTTTTCATTATTTCTCCTTAGCCACGGAAATCATGCTTATAAAATCCTCGTACAGCTGCATGGTTTCTTCAGATGTGTCAACTGTACCAAGCGTGACAGAGTATGCGTAACCATCATCAAAAAACGTGCCGACAGACCAGAAAATACCATCACTGGTAGTAAATTCTGCAAATGTGACAAGCTTGCCCAAAACGGTGCGTTCTATCTTTTCACTAGTAACTTCTTCACCGTTTCTGGCATCAGCTTCCATTAACGATTGCTGGAACATGGCCGTTAGTTCCCTCGTTGTGTCAGAATATTCAGAAAGATCGATCACAAAAATGGAAATATAGGCATTCTCTTTTTTAATCTGAATCTCGGTTGTGTTATCATTGACTTCGGATACAGCATAGTCTGGGTCAAAGGAGAAAACAACGTTTCCGAGTTCCAAAGTAGCAAGTTCTTCTGGTTCGGTGGGGGCGGTGGCAGCTGCCGAAATAACGAAAGAAAGAGAAATGGCAACCCACAGGAAAAAAGATACAAGCTTTTTCATAAGTAACATCCTTTCTTAAATCTGTCCGATTTTTCGGGCAGTTAATATGATACCAAATAAATAAGCAAACAAATATTCTAATAAAACCAAAATAAGCAAACACGGAAGCCAACAAAACCAAAAACGGAGGGATAAACTATGACAACTATCGAAATCGCGGCAATCTACGACGAATTAACAAAGGAAAGCAAAGAAAAATTCATCACTTTTCTGACCCCCTTTCTTTCTGCCGAAGCTCCAACAGATACGACACCACCTGTTTGCGCTTCTCCGCTGGCAAATCGCTGACAAGCTCCGCAATATACATCGCCTCTACGCTGGGTTCTTCCGGTGTAGGGGCTTTTTTTGTATCTTGTGATTCCCCGAGCAAATACGCTATTGGAACGTCCAACATTTCTGCTATTTTTGCAATGGTGTCCGCTTTCGGCGCACCTCCCTTCTTCCATTTCGACAAATTTCCCTGGCTCATATTGATTTCTGCTAGGAAATTTGTCGGCTTTATGCCTTTGCGTTTGCAAGCTTCCAAAAATTGCAAGTAAAACATCCGCACCGCCTCCTAAAAAAATATTTTCCCAAAGTGCATTTCTGCACTTGACAAATGCACTTTTGGAATGTATAATATCACCATAGTGTTAAACCACTTACACTATACCACAACCACCCCCAAAAAACAATAGCGTATAACAATATTCAGGAGGAAACGGAAATGAAAAGCTATCAGGTATTTTACTGGATTAAGAAAAACCGTCACGAATATTTGGAGCATATGTTTGTCAGTGCAAACAACGCCAAAGAGGCTTGCCAAGTCTGCAAGGAGCAGGTCAAGGAGCAGACCGGGCGAAACGCTTTCAGACCTACAACAAAAGTTCCCGACCTGAGCCAATACAAGAATCTTCCGTACTTTGTTGTGGAATGACCTTTGACAAATCCCCCGGGCGGGGCAACCCGCCCGACACAAGAAAGGATGAATCACCATGGAAGAAGAACGGATGTTGTACCGGCGGTACAAGATTAGCTTTTCAGACTGCGAAACAATCCCTGAAAGCTATGACAAAGAGAGCAAAACCATTGTTGTCCTGCTTCCTGCTGGGCGCATGAAACCGTCAGGCACACGGGGGCGGACATACCGATACATGGAATTTAACGGCACAGAAAACGCCACCGGGCGAAAGGTACGATGCGCAATCAAAGCTGTGAGCCGTGAAAATGCAATCAAGCGGTTGCCAAGCGACTGCACATGGGATATTTAAGCCAAAACGGCCTGAAATCAGGAGGAAATGGAAATGAAGAGAGGACGCATTACAAACGAGAAGCTGAGAAGCCTTTGCATCAAAAATAATTGGTTTACCGAGGGAACCAACACCCAATACGAGAAATTGTTTTACATGAACGACATGGGGGCGAGCAATGAACAGATTGCAACTGCCATTTGGCTGTGCAGCGATGCCGAAACCTGGTGCCGCCGCGATATTATCTGTGCCCTTGACAAAGCGGGTTTTACCGCACGAGACGAAAGGAGCGAAGCCGAACACTTTAAGGATTGGCTAGGAATCTAAAAGCCGAAACGGCCTTCTGATCGTCCACCGGAACCGCCCCACCGGTGCTGATGATGGCAGGGCAGAAAGGAAACGGAAATGGAAAAACAGTACACCGTGAAACTGACGGAACGGCAAATTGATGTGCTCCGGCAGGCGCTGATTGTGCTGGCGCAGCTCAACCGGGAAAACATCAGGATGTTGACCGGTGACCCGAAATATCAGGGCATCGTTGCCAGATGCCTGAAAGAGATAGACACCGGGGACGCAGTTTTTACGCTGCTTTGCCGGGCAATCTGCGGCGATTAAGCGGTTCTCAGGGGTTTCTCCACAAAGCCCCTTCCCATGGGAGCCTATCACAGACGGGTTTCTACCTCCTAAAAACCGCCACCCGGGGCAGTAAACCGGGTGGCGAACAAAAGAAAGGACGAACGAATTATGGAAACGAAAACCACAATTAACGCTTGCAGCGCGGGAGATTTTCAGGGCGCGGAAATCACGCTGGAAACCAGCACCCCCGGCATGGTTGTGGCCGCGCCGAAACTGGCCGAGCGGGTTGTTGACCCGAATTTTGAAATTTAAGGAGGACAGAGCAATGGCAAAGTACAAAGTTGGAGACCGGGTGCGGATTGTGAACCACCGAACCTTCCATATGAATGATGCCGGAGGCATGGATAAATGGTTTGGAAAAACCATGACCATTGATAAGCTAGAAGATAACGGATATAGGATGCTGGAAGACAGAAATGAATATTTTGGAAACGGCTGGTATTGGGATGATGACATGATTTCCGGTCTTGCCGTTTCTCAGGCGGAACGGTATGGCGACAACAACCTGAGCGTGGTCATCCACTTTTCCGGCAATAAAACCACGGCAAGACTGATGCGGGGCGAGACCGTGGTGAAAACCGCTTCTGCCCGCCGGAACCCCGCCGACAACTACAGCCACGCCAAGGGCGCTGCGCTGGCGCTGGAACGGCTTTTTGAGAAGAAAAAGTCGGAAGCGGAAAAGGCGGAAGCCGCGAAAGCACATTGTCGCCGAGCCGCAGCCTATAAATCCGCCTTGCCGAAAAACCTAGGAGACAAGTTTGTGGTTAAAGTCGATTGCTACCGCAAGATTAGTCCAGGAACCATTGTGACGCTAATCACTTCATATGACGACTGTGGAGTCAACAGATATGCTTGGGAGAGCGGCGGAAAACGGCTTGAACAGCTTATTTTGGATTGTGATTTGGAGCCTTATCATGGCTGACCGGCAAAAAAGGAGGGGTAGAAATGCGGGTAAAAGTGGAAGAAATTGCCGCCATGAAAGCGCGGCTGGCGAAGCGGCAGGAGGAGCGGCGGTTTGACCGAGATGCCGATGAAGCAATCCGAATGGTCCACCACCGACAACCGTTGGTGGTGGAGGAGCGGCTAACCCCACTGGAAAAGCGGGAATATGTCAGCCGCGTGATTCCGGCTGGACGAGCATTCAGCGCCTCGGCGGTGGCGTTCCTGCTGGCAAGGGCATTTTCGGACAACTGGCTGTTCCTGCTGGCGGTTGGCTTTTCCGTATTCGCAGCGGCGGCAATCTGCTGACCGGAATGAAAAGGAGGAGACGAGAATGCCTAGAATCCGGCAGCTTGACGACAAGTACAGACGAAATGATTTTCTGGCAGAGCTGGCCGCCCAGTGTGCCCGAAAGGGGTTCGCTACCTGCCGAGAGCTAGGGGACGCGGTGGATATGTCGGCATCCAGCATCTGCGGGTATCGCCGGGAACCGGGGAAAATCCGGCTGGACACCATGCAAAGCCTGGTGGCGGTACTGAAACCGGACATCGCCGTTGTACTTCGGTTTTTGGGGTACAGCGAAAAGGACATCCGCAAATTTGCGGAGCAAAACAGCAGAAATTGAAAGGAGATGAGAGCATGAATTATAAGAAAATGAAGCTGCTGCGAGAGCAAAAGCAGCTATCCCAGAAGCAGCTGGCAGAGCAGACCATGGTTGGACAGACCATGATTGCCCAGATTGAAACCGGCGATAAGGCACCGAGCCTTGCCCTTTTGGGGCGGATTGCCGTCGCACTGGGCGTTCGGGTAGCCGATTTGCTATAAAAAAATCATCTGCCCACCAGTTGCAGCCAAGTGAGCAGATGAAAGAAAGGATGTACGATGGCTGTATTATACACGAGAAGAAAGGATATGTCAAGATGACAATTTACGAACTGAACGCCGATTGGCAGCGGGTTTTTGATATGCTGCTTGACCCGGAAATCCCGGAGGAAGCGGTGTTTGACACAATCGAAATGATTGAAGCCGGGATGGACGATAAGGCGGATAGCTACGCTAAAATTCTGAAAAGCATGGAAGGTGACACCGCACAGATTGACGCTGAAATCAAGCGGTTGCAGGAGCGGAAACAGGCTATTAACCGCCGCCATGATTGGATGAAACAGAGCCTTTTCGACATGATGAAGGCCACCGGGCGGACGAAATTTAAGACGGCACTATTCAGCTTTGGCATTCAAAAAAACGGTGGTAAGAAGCCAATCAACCTGACAGACACCGTCCCGGCACAATGGTTGAAGCCCGGAGAGCCGGATATGGGCAGAATCCGAGAGTACCTGGAAAGCGGCGGGGCGCTGCCCTTTGCGGTGATTGGCGAACCTGGTGAAAGCCTGAGAATCCGCTGAGGGGGGGTGAACAGTATGGGAATCCCTGTTTTGATTCTGGGGGAATCCGGCAGCGGCAAATCTGCCAGCCTTCGGAACTTTGAGCCAGCCGATGTCAGCGTTTTCAACGTGGCGGGAAAGCAGCTCCCGTTTCGGAAAAAGCTGGCAATGATAACAACCGCGAATTACAACACCATTGCCGCCGGTATCCAGAAAAGCCAGAAAAAAGCATTCGTGATTGACGACAGTCAATATTTGATGTGCTTCGAGGCGTTTGACAAAGCAAAAGAAACCGGCTACGGGAAATTCACCGACATGGCGCTGCATTTCTACAATCTGGTGCAGTTTGCCATTCGCCAGACACCGCCAGACGTAATCGTGTATTTTCTTCACCACACGGACACGGACAGCAACACAGGTAAAATCAGGGCAAAGACGCTGGGCAAGATGCTTGATAGTCAACTGACCCTGGAAGGACTATTCAGCATCGTGCTGTTGGCGTACACGGATGGGAAAAAGCACGTTTTTATCACACAAAGCGACGGCTGCACCACCTGCAAAAGCCCCATGGAGATGCTGCCGGTGGAAATGGATAACGATTTAAAAGCAGTTGACCTGGCGATCCGGGACTACTACGAGCTGAACAGAAAGGACAATGAAAAATGATTACAAAACCGAAAAATTGGGAGAATGTCAAGGCGTTTGCCGACTACAAAAAAATCCAACCTGGTGCCTACGTTTGCCGAGTAAAACAGGCGAATGTCAGGGAAGAAAGCTATGGTACGCAGCTGTGTATTCTGTTTGACATCGAGGACGGCGAATTTTCTGGATATTATGGCGATGATTTCGCCAGAAACACGGCGGAAAACAAGAAGTGGCGAGGTGTCCTGCGCTATTTCCTGCCAACAGATGACGGCAGCGACAAGGATGAATGGGCAAAATCCCGCTTGAAGGGTCTGGCAACATCCCTGGAAGATTCCAACCGGGGGTACACCTGGAATTGGAACGAAAGAAGCCTTAAAGGGCTGCTGGTTGGCATCGTTTTCCGAAACGAAGAATGGGAACACAACGGGAAAACCGGGTGGACGGCAAGGCCGTTCCAGGCGGTTAGCGTGGATTCTGTGGCGGATGGGAGTTTTACCATGCCGAAGGAAAAACCGCTGAAAAACAAGTCCGACGCACCTACCCTTGGCTTCCCCGCACCGGCTGCACCTGATAACGGCGGCTTTTCAGAGATGCCGGACTACAACGATTCTGATGTACCGTTTTGACAAAACGGCCTTTGCGGTGGGCGGTCAAACCGCATTTTAAAATTATGACAACTGTTTTTTTAATCCCGGGGAAGCCCCAGGGAAAGGAGCGGCCACGGTTCAACACCGGAACGCGCACGACCTATACGCCCCCACGGACAAAGGAATACGAGCGGACGGTGAAATACAGCTATCTATCTGCCTACCCAGCGGGGACTGGAATGCACACTGGGGCGTTGAAGGTAACCATTTATGCGGTATTTACCGTCCCGGCCAAATGGACGGTGGAAAAAAAGAAGCTGGCAAGGCGAAACGAGATTGCGCCAGAAAATAAACCAGATTGTGACAACATTGCAAAAGCTATCCTGGATGCCCTGAACGGCGTTGCCTATAAAGATGATTCGCAAGTGGCGGAACTGGTGGTAAAAAAACGGTTTGGGCACAAAGCGTTCTGCACCTGCCGGATTGAAAGCTTGACGAGGGAGGAAACAACATGAGATGCATCGGTTACACCGGAAAATGCAAGACCCCAGTGATACTGCACACCGATGCTGTAAGCCCTAATGTTATCGGTGGCCGGATTCTGGACGATGGCGAAATCATCGCATTGGTAATGGCAGACGGAAACATGATGCTCCTGCCGATTGGCGGGGAGCTGCCAAAGACGCTCGATGAAGCTATGGACGCGCGGGACGCAGAAATGAGGCGGGACAGAAGCTTCCTATATAGTGCGATTGTCATTCCGGCGATTAAACGGGCGCAAGCGGATGCCCCAGAACAGGGGGATAGCCATGACGCAATGTGAACGGATATACCGGCATTTAAAGGACTATGGCAGCATCACCAGTCTTGAGGCTATGCAGGAGTATGGAATCATGCGTCTGGCATCACGGATTTCAGACATGAAGAAAAGCGGGGTTGCAATCCGTTCCAAAACTGTAACCGGAGAAAACCGGTACGGTGAGAAAACCAGCTTTTCAAGATATTTTTTGGACGGTGACGAAAAATGAATCGTACCCAGTTTACATTTTATGAAAGCTTTTACAAAGCGATCAGCAGAATTAAAAAGAAAGCAGATAGGGCAGATGCCTATGACGTGATTTGCCGGTATTTGCTTTACGGGGAAGCGCCAAACGCACAAGTAAAAAAAATTGTGGGGGATTTATTTACCACACTACTCCCTGAAATGGACAAAGAAATTCGCCTTTCGGCGGAAGGGAGGCGCTGTGCTGAATACAAAACATGGAGAGATGCTGTATTCAGCCGTGACGATTATACCTGTAAAATTTGTGGTGCAAGAGGCACGAAAATAAACGCCCATAACATTTCTTCTTACGCTTTTTTCCCTGAAAAACGGTATGACACGGAAAATGGGATTACTTTATGTGTTCCGTGCCACAAAAAATGGCACAAGGAGAATGGATATGGCGGTTGAATATTTTTGCGCGTATCACAGCTATCTCGATGCTTTAGAACCCCTCACGGATGCTGAGCGGGGTCGACTTTTCGTGGCTTGCCTAAAATACAGCAAGTCGGGCGAAGTCGAGCACCTCAGTGGCAATGAGCGGTTCGTCTTCCCAGTGTTTCGGGGACAGATTGACAGAGATAATGCCAAGTATGCCAATAAGTGTAAAAAGCAAGCCGACAATGCAAACAAGCGCTGGGGCAAAGATGATGCCAACGATGCCACGGCATACGATGGCATACCAGACGTACCACCGCATGAAAAAGATGCCAACGATGCCAAGACAAAGGAAAAGGAAAAGACAAAGGAAAAGGAAAAGACAAAGGAAAAGGAAAAGGCAAAGGATAATGGTATTTATGGGGCATCCGCCCCAACACGCGCCCCTTGCCAAAAGACGACGCGGTTTGTACGCCCCACGGTGCAGGAGGTGGCGGACTATTGCCGGGAACGTGGAAATCAGGTAGATGCACAGCGGTTTGTCGACTACTACACCGCCAACGGCTGGCGTGTGGGAAAAAACCCAATGAAGGACTGGAAAGCAGCGGTGCGCACCTGGGAAAAGCAGGAGGGGCTTTCGCCCACCCCTGTCGTCCCGCGATGGAGCAAGCCTGAAATTCCGAAGGGAGCTTCCGGCCAACTGGGAGAAGCAGAAATGGAAGCCATACGGCGGGTGCTGGCAGACACCGAGAACGAATGATGAGGGGCGTTATGGGAAAGAAAAGCGAACAGTTGTGCGAAAAATGCAAGCATTTTTTGGACGGAAAATGCAGGAAGGGTATTCCGCACCTGCTGGGCGAGGTGATTTCCTGCGGGACGTTTGAAGTGATGACCAACGGTGATGCCATCCGGGCTATGCCGGACAAGCAGCTTGCGATATTTTTGGGAGATGTAGATTGCTGCAACCCCAATCATTGCGAGCCTGGAATGTACTGCGGAAAGTGCTGGCTTGATTGGCTCCGATCCCCGGTGGAGGAGATAATATGAAGCTTGCAGAAAAGCAGGAGCTGGTACGACTGCTGAATCTGTACCAGGCGGAACTTGCAGCAGAGAACGATGCCAACATCCGGGAAGCCAAAAAGCACCCGGAAAAGAAGTGGGAAGGCAATTATAAACTGGGTATAAAAGCCCAGTACGAACACGCCAGAATCATTGCCACGAAGTTGGCGGTGGAGATCGGCAAGGGAATGAAATCTTATTGGGATTTGCCATAGGAAGGAGATAACAATGGATGAAATCAAATTGAAGCCCTGCCCGTTCTGCGGTGGAGAAGCGATTTTCTTTCCGAAGAGTAGCTGTCCCAATGCGGCAGCTGGTCTCACTCGGAAATGGGAATTTGTAGTCGGATGTCTGGCGTGTGGAATTGCACTACCGAAGACTACTTATTCCTTTTCTGTGCAGATGAAAAATGATGGCGGTATCGAGGTCATTGAGGATGACCGGCAGGAAGCAGCTGATACTTGGAACAGGAGAAGTGACGATGGAGCAGAATGAATTAAAACGATGTCCGTTTTGTGGTGGAAAAGCAACGTTTGCCGGCGGGAATGATATTATCCCCGTAGTGAACGATGAGAGCATTGTCGATGTGGAGTGGGAGTATTGGCCTGTGCGGGTCGTGTGCAAATCGTGTTCGGCATCTACGAACGAATTTTGCGCCGAAAACGACGACCAGAACTATGAGGATGCGGCAAAAGCTTGGAACCGGAGGTACGAAGATGGGTAAATGCAAAGCATACCTTGTCCGAGAAAGAGGAGAGTTTGAAGCTGCCATCGTGTTTGCTGAAACAGCTGGAAAAGCAAGGGCGCTGGCAATGCACACAGATGCTTGCGAGGATGCGGACTTTACCTGTATTGAGGTTTGCCGCCAAAAAGAGGCTGATAAGTACTACAGACCCGGAAAGTGGCAGCTGGACTGGCTCAAAGCAGAGGACCGCATTGCGATGGTGAAGGATTGCGGATTTACCTGCATCCCGGATGCTCATTGCCGTGCGGAATGTGCCGATTGTCCTGCCGGTGAATTTTGTGATGATTATATAGGGAGTGAGGATGATTCAGAATGAAGCCACTGTACATTCCAAAAGGGAAGGCTAAAGAGTACGGCGACTATGCCGTGAACATCTACACCGGTTGTCCGCACAGGTGCTACTACTGCTTCGCCCCTAACGTGCTGCACCGCGACCGAGAGACCTTTCATACCCGTGTAGAGCCTCGCCCGGGACTGGTAGAGGCGTTGAAACGTCAGCTGGAGAAAGAGCAAATCAAAGACAAGATTATCCATCTCTGCTTCACCTGCGACCCGTACCCGGTTGGATACGATAGCACCGTCACCAGGGAGGTTATCCGGGTCATCAAAGAGAGCGGCAATCATGTTCAAATCCTGACAAAAGGGGACGGCGGAAGAGACTTTGACCTTCTGGACGGAAAGGACTGGTATGGTATCACCTACGATGGTTCCGACACTGGCAGATATGACCAGCGTTACAGACTGCTAGACCTTGAGCAAGCAAAAGAGTGCGGAATTAGCACTTGGGTATCTTGCGAACCGGTGCTTGACCCGGATATGGTTTTGACCATGCTTTCAAGGTGGTATGAGATGATTGATAAGGTCAAAATCGGAAAACTGAATTATCATTCAATCGATATAGACTGGAAATCGTTTGGGAAGGCAGCAGAACAGCTCTGCCAGAACCTCGGCATCAATTATTACATCAAAGAATCACTGCGAAAGGAAATGGAGGGCAGACCATGAGTGATTACATCAGCCAGGAGGCGGCGGTAACAATTGCTGACTACGCCGCAGATGAATACCCGTATGAAAAAGACCCCAAAAAACCGGAAACATACTCCGACTATAACCAGGGCTGGAATGATGCTTGCGATTATATCCGGGGTAAGCTGGATGATGAAAAGTCCGCCGATGTGGAGCCGGTGCAGCGTTGGATTTCGTGCAAGAATAGACCACCAAAAGAGTGCGGAAGATACCAGGCGGTTGTGGAATCGGAGGCTTTCCCTGGAAGTAGCTACATTGATACGTTGAGCTATGACAAATTCGGATGGCGCGATGGCTGTTGTTATGTAAACGGAGTTTCGCACTGGATGCCACTGCCGAAACTGCCGACAAGAAAGGATGACGATGGAAAAGGTGAGTAATATGCGGAAAGGCTACTTTGTAAGCCGAGAGGCACTGACAGAAGCCTTTGAAAATGCTGACGCTGACGTGTGTGAGAGCCTACCAGACGGATATTGCGATTGGGGCTTTGGGAGAGAAAACATTCGAGAAGTAATCGCTGGCGTTCCCGCTGCGGATGTAGAGCCGGTGCGGTATGGGAAATGGAATATCCGGGTTTCGGATAAACGTACATTATGTATGGAATGCTCGCTGTGTGGGCGAAGGGTCGATAACATCAGCCTGCACCGTCTGCTGATATTCGGAGAATACGGGGAGGCTTGCCGGAGGTATCCGTATTGCCATTGCGGCGCAAAAATGGACTTGGAGGATGAAAATGGCAACCAATAGCGAGAGCACCACGGCAAAGCTGCGGAAGCTAAGCAAGGAAGATCTGATTTGGTGCATTCTGGAGTACGAAAAACACAACCTTGGATGGCCTTCTGTAGATTCCATCCTCGAAGACCTTAAATACAAGAAGGATAAGGAAAACATTGACCGTTGCAAGAGATTGGCCCAAAAAGCCCATGACAAGACAATAGAATACTACGCCCTGATTAAACCATACGAGGGGAAGCCGCTCGCCGAGGTACCGGATGGGGTGTACGAACGGGCTGCAAAGCTACTCCGAGAAGCGGCGGCAGCGGACAAAGAATGGTTCCGACTGAGTGGAATAAAGGAGAAGTGAAAGTTATGACGATTGACCGAGCAATTGACATTCTGGACAAATGGGGATTTTTCTACGGCCAACGGGCTGGACGGGAGCTGTGGGCGGACAAGCCTACAGAGGTGCAGAATGAAGACATTGCCAATTTCTGCCGGGATTTAGGGCTTGTAAGGGAAGCCCTGGAACGGACACGGTTTATTCCGGTCAGCGAGAGACCGCCGAAAAAAAGGGGCTGCTATTTAGTCGCTGTAAAGCATTGGTATGACGGAAAACCAGTAACGAGAGAAGCGTTCTGGAATGGAGCCGACTGGCTTTCTTGCAAGAAAAGGATGGAAATTACGCCGCGAGTCACCCACTGGATGCCGCTGCCAGAGCCGCCGGAGGAAGGAGGTGCAGGGGAATGAGTGAAAGGCAGGAACACCGTCAGCGCCTTAACGCTAGAATTGCTTACGCCGCTGCTATTGAACGGTGGGCGAAGAATCAGCCGCCACGCATTCGGTTCTTTGCCGTCAGACGGTGGCTGAAAGAGATGCCGAGGAAAGAGGATTTCTATAATGAAAATCACACTTGATATTCCCGACGGTATGGTCTGCGGTTTCCTGAACGGCGTAGTGGAAACACGCAGCAGGCTGGCGATGGTGACATATGCGCTGGATAGCCACGATCTGCACGATGGGGCGAAAATCAAACTGCCACGGGAGGAACAGAAGCAATGAGTGGTAAACCCACCTACATGGACTGCTGGCGCTTTATCGCCCCGCTGATTCCGGTGACGGATGACAAAACATCACAATGGGTTTATGTGATGACGTTTCACGCCCTGAATGAAGCAGAAAAGCGGCGGGTAGAGAAAGAAAAGAGGAAGAAATGCGGAGAAAAATAATTGTAATCATCCTGATAGCGCTGTCTCTGGCAGTGGCGATGTGGTACAGCTACGGATTTCTGCGGCTGGCGATTATCCGGGCGACAATTAACCTGCCGCTGCCGGGGTGGCTGCAAAATATAATCTGGGGGTGGAAATAATGGTTGTGGCGGGTGTGGTACTTGCACTGGCTGGGGTGGTTTTCCTGCTGGTGTGCTGCCTGGTGGTGGGCAGCCAGGACAATGAGAACGAGTAAAAAAAAATAGAAGGAGGCTTTCGCCTCCTTCTCACCTCGCTATTTTTTCAATGTTTCCCGGGCAACGCAATACATAATGCTGCGCCAAATTCAAGCGCAATATCTGGTAAAAACTGACACAACTGCAAACTTGATAAGGAGTTGAAAAAATGCCTAAAATTCGTAAAAAATGGTATTTCACCGTGAAAAATTTAATAGCTGATGTCATGAACGGGGAGATTAGCGAAAAAACGGAAAGCGGTAAAATCATTATCGGCAGCGTCAATACTGTGGTTCGCAGAACAGCAGAACGACCGGATGGGAGCGTCAGGCTTCTTGTGGTGGGCGAGACGATTAAGCGCAGAAACCGCTATGTTGCTGGGGTGGCGATAAAATTTTTTGTGTCAGAAAGAAATGTGAATCGCTATACAAGTGAATTTGTGTATGCGGTTGCAGCGGAAATGGGATACAGATAGAAAATGGCGTTTAAAATCCTGGATTGCTTTGACAATAGTGGTATATAGCTATTACTTTGGAAACGCGGGAAATTTAAAAAGGAGAATTGTGCAATGCATGTTTTTGAAAAAAAGATTTCAGAAATTAGGCCGTATGAAAAAAATGCAAAGAAGCATGATAAAAAGCAGATTGCCAACGTTGCAGAGAGCATCAAGCAGTACGGGTTTGTGCAGCCTGTCGTCATTGACCGTGATGGAGTAATCGTTATAGGACATTGCAGGGTCGACGCCGCAAAGAAGCTGGGCAGGAAAACTGTTCCCTGCGTTTGCGTGGATGACTTGACCCAGGAACAGGTAAATGCCCTCCGGCTGGTGGACAACAAAAGCAACGAGAGCGAATGGGATATGGATTTGCTGGCGGAGGAGCTTCCGGGGCTTGACTTGTCGGCGTTTGAATTTGATTGGGGCCTGCGTGATGAACTCGACACGTCAGTGGTAGAGGACAACTACGATCCTGTTTTACCGGCAGAGCCTAAGAGCAAGTTGGGCGATGTGTACCAGCTTGGCGACCATCACCTTATGTGCGGAGATAGCACGTCTTTGGCAGACGTACAGAAGCTCACAGGGGGGGCACAAATGGATTTGCTGCTAACAGACCCCCCGTACAATGTGGACTATCGGGGCACCGCCGGGAAAATCAAGAACGATAACATGGAAGATGCAGCCTTTAGGCAGTTCCTGATGGATGCCTTCTCCAATGCGGCAATGGTTATGAAACCCGGTGCTCCGTTTTACATTTGGCACGCCGACAGCGAAGGGTATAACTTCCGTGGGGCGTGCAGAGATGCGATGCTGCGTGTTCGGCAGTGCCTGATCTGGGTGAAGAACTCCATTGTGATGGGGAGACAGGATTTTCAGTGGAAACATGAACCTTGCCTGTATGGTGAGAGCGAGATTGAAGAGGAAGCACATGAACCCTGCCTGTACGGATGGACGGAAGGCAAGAAGCATTATTTCTTCAATAACCGCAGACAGACTACCGTTTTGAATTTTGACAAGCCGGTAAAGTCTGCAGAGCATCCGACCATGAAGCCGATTAAGCTGTTTGATTACCAGATGCAGTGCTCCA
>ERZ1034768.74-NODE-74-length-39762-cov-50.887098_pt1 | contig 39762 bp, 71 predicted proteins | sample MGYA00520691_ERZ1034768 | MGnify/ENA primary metagenome ERZ1034768 (study PRJEB33766, sample SAMN09781704) | gut metagenome | biome: gut microbiome | host: Homo sapiens | place: Madagascar | study: EMG produced TPA metagenomics assembly of the PRJNA485056 data set...
GACGTTCCAGCACGGCAGGCACCAGCGGCTATTACAGCACGGCAGGCACCAGCGGACGTTCCAGCACGGCAGGCACCAGCGGACGTTCCAGCACGGCAGGCACCAGCGGCTATTACAGCACGGCAGGCACCAGCGGACGTTCCAGCACGGCAGGCACCAGCGGACGTTCCAGCACGGCAGGCACCAGCGGCTATTACAGCACGGCAGCGGCTACCGGCTCCTACTGCAGAGCAAAAGTCGATGGCAAAGACAGCATTGCCGTTGCCAACGGGTACGGGAGCAAAGCGCGCGGCGTTTTTGGCTGCTATCTCGTGTTGACAGAGTATGACGATGACGGCAATATGCTGATGGCAAAAATGGCAAAGGTTGATGGCTCTAGCATCAAAGAAAACGTCTTTTACACGCTCAAGAACGGAGAGTTTGTGGAGAGCGAAGCATGAGGAAGCATTACAACAAACGCTGGCTTGAACAACGTTGGGACGCAAGGCAGCCGTTCCGGCTGGAGCACATCCGGCTGAAGCGACAGTTGAGAGCGAAAAAGGAGGCCGTCCACTATGGAGAAGCCCGGGATCACTATTCAAGAGTGCTGCCAGATCATGCGGGATAACGGTATCTCGGTGAGAGACACGACCCTTACGAGTATGATTCAGGCGGGTAGCTTCCCGTCGTGGGCGGTGCCATCCATTGACACAAAGACCGCAGCTCCGCTGATCTCCCGTGCCGGATTTATGACGTGGGTGAAAGAATTTTACCATCTACCAAAAGTATATACACAGGAGGATCCGAAAGAATGAAGCTCAAATCCACCACTTACTACTGGTTAGCCGTCATTTTTGGCGGTGTTGGAATGGGCACAGCCATGGGCGCAGAGGGCACCGCGCAGACCACCGGATACATCTCCGGCACGCTGTTTGCGGTGTCACTGGTGCTGATCCTGGCCGCTGCCCTGCTGGCAAGGCTGGGCTTTGCCGCAGAGGACAGGGAGAGAGCCGCAAAGCGGCGCAAGTACGGCAAGATCAACCGCACCCACGCCCGCAACCCGGATTATCCGGAGAATCAGGAGCATGGGGCATGATGACGGCAAAACAGTATGTTGAGGACAAAGTCAAGTCCTACACGCTTCTCGCCAACCGCTGCAGGCGAGAAGCCGAATCTTCAGACGACATTGTTGTCCGGGCTGAATATGAGGTGAATATTTATGCAAGATAAAAAATACAAGACGAAGCGCGAACGTGTCAAAGACCTTTCTAATAAGGCCGAAGGTATTTATTACTACATCGGCCCGCAGCACATGCTTTTTCGACTTATTAACACCGGGAACGAGTTGGCAAGCCAAATCAATCACGCGGTGGCATATTTTACCAGCTTTGCCCAGAACGGCGTACTGTACGATGATGGCGCTGGCGGCAGTCGTTCGGTGATCGACTGCATTTACCGCAAGGTTGGGCATTTAATGTGCGATATTGACATTATCCACGCTGCGGGTGGCGCCGAGATTATGCCGGAACCATTTGAAAGCATTGACCGCTGTTATAGTATTGAGTACACAACGCTGCTGCGTGAAGCGGTTATTAAGGGATTGCCAGACGATTACAAGGGGCCCCAGCAGAACCCATATGAGATCAATTTGATCAAGCCTTCGATTGCTTATGGACGCGAACAGCGCGATGCATACGATGATGATTTTTTTGACAGTTTTACCCGCAAAGAAGAAGCTCGTGACCGAAAAATTGTTTTTCATTGCACAAAATCCGATTTGGACGCAATTAAGCGCTACGCGCACATCATTGATGTAAAGTATACTGAGGAGGAAATTCACCATGCCTGAAAATGAAATCAAAAAAGCACCTGTTGAGCAACTTCAGATGAACGCCGTTTCTGTACCAGAACCCCCTGCTGTTATCTCCGCTGCAGCACCAGCACAGCGCCCGCAGAGTTATGCAGAAAAAGTGCAGGGCCTGACCGCAGATGAACGCATTTGGCAGCTTGCAAAATCTAAGGCAGTTGCAATGGCCAATTTACCGGATGGGATGCTTCCTCAAACCTACGCCGGGAACATTGGCGCTTGCGCTATTGCATGTGACATGGCCCAGCGCATGGGCGTATCGTACCTGTTCGTCATGCAGAATTTGTATGTCGTCTATGGCCAGCCCACATGGAGCGGCAAAAGCTGCAAGGCGCTGATCGACAACAGCGGCGAGTTTGCCGGGCGCACCCGCTACCGCATGGAAGGACAGGAAGGAACGGATAGCTGGGGTTGCCGGCTGATCGGTGTGGACAAGCTCACTGGCGAAAAGGTAGAAGGCCCGAAAGTCACCGTCAAGATGGCAAAAGACCTCGGCTGGTGGGACAAAAAGGGTAGCTACTGGCCCCGCATGACCGAGATGATGCTCAAGTACCGCGCCGCCGCCTATTTTGCCCGCGCCGAGTGCCCGGAAGTGCTGATGGGCGCAAACGTTGACTATGAATCCGGCACAGGTGACAGTGCCGAGGAAGAGGCGCAGCATGCTTAACGTTGTCGCAATCATGGGCCGGTTGGTGGCCGACCCGGAGCTCAAAACTACCCAGCAGGGCACCAGCGTGTGCAGCTTCCGCATTGCCTGTGACCGTAACTTTGCCCGGCAGGGCGAGCAGCGGCAGGCGGACTTTATCGACATCGTGGCATGGCGTGCGCAGGCTGAGTTCGTGTGCAAGTACTTCCAGAAGGGCAGTCTGATTGCCATTGAAGGCAGCCTGTAGACCCGCCAGTATCAGGACAAGAACGGCAGCAACCGCACAGCCGTTGAGGTCGTGACCAGCAACGTGAGCTTTGCAGGCTCCAAGGCGGCAGACAAGCCCGCCACGGCGTCCTACGTGCGGCAGACGGCAAATCATGTGCGGGAAGCAAACGCCGCGCACAGCGCCCCGCAGGCGGCTCCTGCGTATGCACAGGGCAGCGCCGACGACTTCGCCGAGATTTCGGATACAGACGATCTCCCCTTCTGATTTTAGCAAGCTGTGCTATCTGGCTATACGGGCATGCAAGGAAGGAGGTGGAGCATGGCGGGAAGGGAAAGAACCAGCTTTATCTTGCTTTTGGAGCACGTCCACACGATGGAGGAGCTGACCGATGCAGAGTTTGGGCAATTCATCCGCGCTTATGCGGCATACGTCGAAGACGGAACAGAGCCGGTTTTCACAGACCGTTCCATGCGCATGATGTGGAAAACCGTGGAAGCGTTCGACGAGATGAACCTGAAAAAGTATTCCTCCACATCGGAAGCAAGGTCAAAAGCCGGAAAACGCGGAATGGAAAAGAGATGGAGCTCGAAATCCAGCGATAGCAAGATAACAAACGATAACAAAAATAACAATTGCTATTTTGCTAATAACAAAAATAGCTTATCTGTATCTGATTCTGTATCTGAGTCTGTATCTGAATCGTCGTCGTCTACTATCGTAGACTCCGACGCGCGCGAGGACGCGCGGGACGGCTCGACGACGACCCCTATCTCTGAGGAATTTCGGGCCAGAATCGGGAAACTGAGCCAGACCGGGCAAAAAGAGCTGCCCGGTTACGTGGAAAGGCTGGGCGAGGGGCTTGTGCTGGAGATCATCCGAAAATGCGAAGACCTGGGCGGCCATAGCTGGGCCTACGTCCGCAAAGCTCTGGCCGAGGCGGAACGCATGGGCTGCAAGTCCGTGGAAGAATACCGCAAAACGAACCCCATCGGAGCGGGGCGAAACCTGCGCGTTGACCGTAGCGAACCGAGCGGCAACGACATTTTCAAAAATGCAACACGCCGCCGCCCGCTCATAAAAGTTGCAAAGGAGATGTGAACAGTGGCTAAATACAGATCCGTGATCGAGTGCCGCAACGAGGGCGGCACGGATATCCACAGCTGGATCGTGGAAGCGAAGACCCCCGGCGAGGCAGAGCACATCGCCGTCTCCCGGGCCCGGGCCTTCTACCAAGAGTTTGACGAATGGACGGCGTAACGCATGACATTGGCAAGTGGGATTTGCTTATTGCTCACCCGCCTTGCACCTACCTGAGCAACGCAGCAACGCGCTCGTTCAGCTTGCGGGTCACGCCGGCCGAAAAAGTTGTTTCCCGGTGGGCAGAGCGCGTAAAGGCCGCAATTTTCTTTATGCAGTTCATGCTGGCAGATGTCCCCAAAATTGCAGTCGAGAACCCTACAGGCATTATGAACACGGCGTACAGAAAAGCTGACCAGATCATTCATCCGTACTACTTTGCCGAGAGCAAAGAGGACGCGGAAAAATATCACACAAAGCGCACTTGCCTTTGGCTGAAGAACCTGCCGCCTCTGGAACGGAAAAACAACCTTCCCGCGCCGGGGCCCGTGTACGTTTCAAACGGGAAAAAGCGGAAGAAAATCAGCTGGTGCGAAGGCATTCACGGCACGTCAAACGGCCAAGAGGGCCGGGCAAAAGCCAGAAGCAAAACCGCGCCCGGCATTGCAAAAGCCATGTCCGAACAGTGGGGGGTGAGCAGATGAAACCGAAAACGAAATCCGAGCTTCTGGCCGAATGGGCCAGCCAGCCCGACCAGCTCAAAAGAGAGCGGGAAGTCAAGGCCGTCCGCAAGGCAATGGACGATGCCCGCGCCGTGATCCAAGACGGTCTGACCCGATACGTCAAGAAAAAGACCAAAGCCCGCAGCATGGAAAAGGCCGAGAATGACCCCTTTGCTGAGCTGGCAGGCTGGGAGAGCATGGAGCAGATCCAGGACGCCTACGGGTACGGCGAGATCACCGCAGACAAGCGGGACAAGCTGACAGACCTGTGGGAAGCCCGGGAAGCTGCCCGGAACAGCCGCAAAGGTGAGGGCAAGTACCACGACCTTGTGACGGAGATGCTGGAAGTTGCTATCCGTAGGTGCGGCGAAGAATACGACGAAATGCTTTTTGAGTACAGGCACGAGCTCCGGGAAGCCGAAAAGCAGTGCGAGCAGCTGGCAATGGAAGGGATGATGAAGAAATGACCGACATTGAAAAATCAATTGCCAAGCTCCAGAGGTGCTTTCCGGGCAGTTACATCACTGACCGGAACGAGCTTATTATCCATCCGAGGACAAACCAGTATATTATTTTGGAAAACATCGGAACGGAAGACGCCATCAAAGCCAAAGTGCTGGAGTGGCTTTCGAGGGCGGCATTTAAAACCGCGCCATATTCACAGGAGTGGAGAAATCGAAAGTTCCACAAATACATGAGGGACGGCATCAATGCTTTTCTGGGTACCGATTTTTCCGAGGATGATATGGAGCTGATCTACACCTACATGGGGCTTGCCTGCGACCATTGGCTGACGCTCATGTTTATCGACCACGACATGAGCATCGAGTGGCTGAAGGAGCACGTCTCATGAAGTTGACCCTCTACGGCGACCCACGCACAAAGAAAAATTCCGCACGCATCCTGCGCACGCGCTCTGGGTCCCCATTCGTGGCCCCAAGCAAGGCTTACGTGGATTATGAGACAGACTGCCTGCGGCAAATCAAAAGGCCGCGCATCCCCATCTCTGCCCGTGTGAACGTGAGGTGCGTGTATTACATGAAAACCGCCCGCCGGGTGGATCTGGCGAACCTCATCGAGGCTACAACGGACATACTGGTAAAGGCCCGCGTGTTGGAGGACGACAACAGCAAAATCGTTGCCGCCCACGATGGCAGCCGGGTGGAGCTTGACCGGGAGAATCCGAGGGTGGAAATCGAAATCGAAGAAATGGAGGACGAAAATGGCTGAATATCATGTTGGATGTGGACTGTTTGGGAACGTTTACGCTGGCACAATGGCGCCGCCCCGAAAAGACGGCCTGCAGATGTGGCGCAACAAGTCGGATGTGACGGACGAAGCTATTGAAGCCGTCATGGGCCATTTCGTTGCCGAAATGGAACGCAACAAAAAAAGCGAAATTAAGAAGGCGTGGGGCGTTCGTGGTGGCAAAACGCTGAAAGTCACATTTGAGCTTGAAGAAAGGAGCACCAATGATCCGCAAATGGACACCTGAAAGCGGCACTCAAAAGCCGGGCGGCACCGATTACCACACCGTCAAGGAATGGTTTCATCAGTGTCGGACTATGGCGGCAGCGGTAGAAGCTCAACGCCAGAAAATTGATCGCATCCGGGAAATTTCCGAAAAGACCACACCCAGCATGACCGGAATGCCAAGCGGCATCGGCACAGGTGACAAAATCGGAGATTCTGCGGCCGAGATCGTGGATGAAGAACGCCGATTGAACCACATGAAATGTCATTTGAACGAGCTTCAAAGGGAAGCAATCCGGCGCATTTATGCGTATCCATCGACCAGCGGAGAATACACGGGCGGGACCGCATATTATGCTACCCTTTATTTTGCGAGCTGTTCTGGAAAAGACAAAAACGGAAATTTCAAGCTCAAAACGTACGAAATGATTGCCGATGAAATGCACGTTGATGTCAGCACTGCAAAAAGAGCAGTTCGGACTGTTTTACAAACCGCGGCGGCGCACTGCAAAGATTTTGATTATGCCACCATGATGCCCCTTTAATGCCCTTGCAATGCTCCACATACAGCATTATCATTGATATAAGCGGTTCAGCGCTCAGCGGCGCGCCGCTTGCCACGCAGCCTCCGAAACGTGTCCCTTCTTGACATTTTCCTTTTCCTCCTTTCAAGCTTGCAGGTTTTTGTTCTCTCTGCACGTTTCGCGGGCTGCTTCTATGCGAGATTTTGGCACGGCTCCATTCAGGGCGGCGGCTCTGAGTGTCTGGGGCAGGGCGCGCACCTCCCCCTCCGCGTGGTTCGAATCCACGGTTTCGCACCATATGGCGCATGGACTAGACGACCCGCAAGGCCGCACGTGCAACCTCCCGTGCCGAGAAAAGGCCTTAGAATCCTTGCCAAGGTGTAGCTTTCCTGACAGGATGTGCGCCAACCAACAGCCCCGGCGACGAACCGGAGCTGTTTTTATATGGCCGCCTGAGCGCAGTTTGGAGCGCGGCGCGTGTGTGTAGACACGGCTGGTTCGATTCCAAGGGCGGCCACATACAGCAGTAGCTCAATGGCAGAGCAGCGGTCTCCAAAACCGCAGGTTGATGGTCCGAGCCCATCCTGCTGCGCCATTTTGCGTGCCCTATGAGGGGGCCGCGCAATAGCGGGGCATCTGGCCGCGAAAGTTCCAGATGCAGCAGCGCCCACCGTTTTACGCCTGTCCAACGCACTGAATGCACGGGCGCTGCTTATATGCCGTCATAGCTCAATTGGCAGAGCGCCGCCCATTTAAGGCGGGACAACGTTGGTGACACCACGGGAACATCACTGCACAGCCAACCACTGCGCACATCCATTTCGTGGGTGCTGGTTCAAATCCAGCTGGCGGCACATTCGATATTTTGACCGTTCGGTTTTCCGGGCGGTTTTTCTTTTGCATGAGTTTAGAGAGGTGGTGGCGGTGAGTGCAAAGCGGCTGACAGACAGGCAGAAAAAGAAGATCGTTGCTGACTATGTGCAGTTGCAGAGCTACACCAGAACTGCAAAGCTGAACGACGTGGCAGAAAGCACCGTGCGGAAAATCGTGAAGGATAATCCCAAGTGTGCGGATTTGTGCGCCTTAAAAAAAGAGCAGAACACGCAGGACATGCTTTCCTACTTGGACAGCAAGCGCGGGGAAGCGCAGGACCTTCTCGATCTGTACCTGCAGGCGATGGCAGACCCGGACAAAATCGCCGAAGCCACACTCCCGCAGCTGTCCACCGCCTTTGGCACCATCGTGGACAAGTTTGCCGCGTTGGGAGACCAGAGCGGCACGGATATCCCGGACGATGGCCTGCTGGAAGCTTTGAGCGCCGCCGCAGACCTCAGCCCGCCGGATGATGCGGACATGCTTCCCGAGGAAGAGGACAACCATGCGGAAAAGTAACGGCTTTCGATGGAAAGCCCTCAGCCAGCGGCAAAAGCAGGTCTTGAGCTGGTGGGCACCGCAGAGCGCATACAGCGACTACAACGGCATCATCGCAGACGGCGCTATCCGCTCGGGCAAGACATTTGCCATGAGCTTTTCTTTCGTCCAGTGGGCCATGACCTGCTACAACGGGCAGCAGTTCGCCATGTGCGGCAAGACCATCGACAGCTTCAGGCGCAACGTGCTGGGCACGCTCAAGCAGCAGCTTGCGGCCCGGGGTTACAGCGTCAAGGTGCACCGAGCCGAAAACTGCATGACCGTCAGCAAGGGCGGCAAAACCAACGAGTTTTACTTCTTCGGCGGCAAGGACGAGAGCAGTCAAGACCTGATCCAGGGCATCACCCTTGCCGGGGCATTCTTCGACGAGGTGGCCCTGATGCCGCAGAGCTTCGTCAATCAGGCCACGGCTCGATGCTCTGTCACCGGGTCGAAATTCTGGTTCAACTGCAACCCGGGAAGCCCGCAGCACTGGTTCTATCTGGAGTGGGTGCGCAAGTGTCGCTCCCGCAAGATGATGTATCTCCATTTCACGATGGACGACAACCTGTCACTTTCCGAGGACATCAAAGCCAGATACCGCAGCCAGTATAGCGGCGTTTTCTACCAGCGTTACATTCTGGGTCTGTGGACCGTGGCAGAGGGCCTTGTGTATGACATGTTCGACCGCAAAAAGCACGTTGTTGACGTGCTGCCGGAGCTGTCACCAAAGAGCGCCTATGTGGCGTGTGACTTTGGCACCCAGAACGCAACGGTGTTCCTGCTGCTCCAAAAGCATGCAGATGCAGACTGCTGGATCGTCACCCGGGAGTATTACTACAGCGGCCGCGAACAGAAGCGGCAAAAGACCGTGGGCGAGTACGTCACAGACCTCAAGGCGTGGCTGAACGGACTCAAGCCGGAAAGGATCATTGTTGACCCCTCTGCCCTGCCCCTGATTACAGAGCTGCGCAAGAACGGTTTCACCCAGACCCCCGCAAACAATGACGTTCTGAGCGGCATTCTGGACGTGCAGACCATGCTGCAGACCGGGCGGCTGAAGATCTACAAAGACTGCAAGCACACGCTGGAAGAGTTCGGCGTGTACGCTTGGGACCCGGACAAAGACGATACCGTGCTGAAGGTCAACGACCACTGCATGGACGCTATCCGCTATTTCGTGCGCACAAAGCGCCTTGTAAAACTGAGGGATTGATTTTGAGCACTGTATACACATTCCAGACTTTTCAACAGGCGCAAGCCGCCGGGGAACAGCCTGATTTCATCCGGCGGTTCGTGCAGCAGCATTGCGCTTCCGGGCCTTACAAGATGGCGCTGGATGCCGACCTGTACGATGCACAGAAGAACCCGGGCGCGGAACGCTTTTCGCAGACCTACGCTTTGATGCTGAAACGCCTGTCCAAAAATACCAAGCCGGACACCCCGCGCCCCGATATGGTCAAGAGCAACCTTTTCCGGCGGCTCAACAAGCAGCGGGCAACCTACTCCCTCGGCAACGGCGTGGTCTTTGCGGACGATGGCGTGGATAAGGACAAGCTGGGGCAGAACTTTGACGAGCAGATCCAGAAGGCCGGATACTTCGCCCTGATCCACGGCGAGAGCTTTGGCTTCTGGAACAACGACCATCTGGTGATTTTCAAGCTGACCGAGTTTGCACCCCTGTACGATGAAAAAACAGGCCTTTTGCAGGCGGGTGTGCGCTTCTGGCGGTTGAATCCTGACACGGATATGCACTATATCCTGTACGAGCTGGACGGCTTCACCGAATACACGGAAAGTCAAATCGGCAGCGTGATGCAGGAGACAACGCCAAAGCAGGCCTACAAGAGCGTGACCATTACCACACCCGGCGGCGGGCTGGAAAGCGTGGAGGGCGAAAACTACAGCGCCCTTCCCATTGTGCCGCTGTGGGGGTCCGACCTGCACCAGAGCACCCTTGTGGGGCTGAAAGCCTACATCGACAATACCGATCTGGTGATGTCCGGCTTCTGCAACGACCTGCAGGACTGTGCGCAGATCTACTGGCTGTGCGAGAACTTCAACGGCATGACCGATGATGAACTTATTGAGCACCTCACAAAGCTGAATTTGTATCACATTGCAGGCGCAGACACCAGCGAGGGCGGCAAGATCACCCCCTACACCACCGAGATCCCTGTGACGGCCCGGCAGGCACTGCTGGAGCTGCTGCACACCCGGGTGTATGAGGACTTCGGCGGTTTGGACGTGCACTGTGTGAGCGCAGACAGCACCAACGACCATCTGGACGCGGCCTATGAACCCCTGAACCAGAACGCGGACGACTTTGAGGCGCAGATCAAGCCGTTTATCCGGCAGATCTGCGCACTGGCTGGCTTTGAAAACGCCATGCCGACATTCAACCGCAGCAAGATCACCAACACCGCCGAACAGGTCAGCATGGTGATTTCCGAAGCACCCATCATCGGGCAGGATATGGCAATCGACCTGCTGCCCAACCTGACCCCGGAACAGAAGGAGCAGGCCAAGGCAGCGTTGATGGCTGAGAGCGCAACGCGGGAGACCACAGACGAGGACACAGACGAGGAGGACGGCAATGAGTAAGAATGAAGACTACTCGCTTGTTCAGGCTTTTATTAACGCACTGAACGCAAAATCTCAGGATGAAGTTGAAAAACAGGCCGAGATTATGTACGAGCAAGTGTTCCGAAACCGCTATAGCGGCAGAGACAGCCATGAAACAAACCGACCGTGACCGCATTTCTACCCGCCAGCTGAACCGCCTGCGCCGCCGCATTTTGCGGGTGTACGGCACTGCCCGCCGGGAGATGCAAGACCAGCTCACCGAGTTTCTATCCAAGTACAAAGCGTTGGACGAGCGCAAGCGGGCGCAGCTGGACGCAGGCGAGATCACCGAGGACGATTACCGCATCTGGCTGCAAAATCAGGTTTTTCAGTCCGATTTGATGCACGCCAAGCTGGACGGTATCACCCAGACCTGCACCACAGCCCAAGAGACGGCCTACAAGCTGGCCCGGGATGAGCAATACAATATCTTTTCCTTTGGAGCAAACTGGGCGTTCTACGAGCTGGAACAGGCCGCAGGCGTGACGTTCGGGCTGACCCTGTACAACACCGAGGCGGTCAAGATGCTGCTGAAAGAGAACCCCCGCATGGTGCCAAACAAGCGTATCAAGAGCGAGAGCAACCGCACCTATGACGCCCGGGTGTTCAACCGCTACGTCATGCAGGGCATCGTGCAGGGCAAGAGCGTCCACGACATTGCTGTGCAGGCCGTCAACGGCATGGCTGACACAGAGATACACTGGGCCATGAACAACGCCATCACGGCCCTTACCAGCGCCCAGAACGCCGGGGCTTTGCAGCAGATGCGCAACGCTCAGGCTTTGGGCATCGAGGTCAAAAAGCGCTGGAACTCCACCCACGACTACCGCACCCGTGAGATGCACCGCCTGCTTGACCAGCAGACGGCAGAGCTTGACGAGCCATTTAAGGTCATGGGTTACGAGATTCAGCAGCCCGGCGACCCCAACGCCGCCCCGGAGATGGTCTACCACTGCCGCTGTGTGCTGTCCTCTGCGCTGGGCAAGTACCCCCGGCAGAATGCAAGGCAAATCGACAACGTGCCTGTGGTCGAGGACAGCGGAAAAGTGGACGAAAAAGGCAGGCCCATCATGGTGCGGGTCAAAAAGACCACGCCCGTCATGGATTACACCGAGTGGTATAAATCCAAGGGCGGCAAAGAAAAAGAACAGATGTGGTGGGCGGAAGAGAGAAAACGCAGAAAGGAGAACTGATTATGTCTGGAGGAGGACGTTCGTCTGGTAGGGGGGGAAAAACATCTACAAGGGCAAGCAACGGTGGAACCGCCAACGAACATGAGTTTGAATCTTTTGTAAATGGAAAATGGGTGACGGATTACAGCAAAATTGCAGCAGCAGAGGCAAAGAAAGCAGCTGTTGTTGTGGACAGCTCAAGATATAAGAAAACGCATAATGACGTTGTGGCTTTCGTGAAAGAGCAAGTTGGCGTTGACCTGAACAAATACAGAAGCGGAGATGGTTCCTCTCCATCCCATACGACATATTGGGATAAGAGCGGCCCCAAAGTTGCGTTTGACCTGAAAGGCATGACTTCGAGTGACCGCGCAAAGTTGATGCAGCTTGCGCAAAAGCCGTTTGGCGTTACGGTTGAACAAGGCGGCGCATGGATTGGCTTTGTTTCGAGGAAAAAGAAGAAAAAGTAAGGCATGGAGAGGAGGGGGGATAAACCGTGATTTTGCCGATGGAAAACACCGAAAAGATGATTTTCCCGGGTGAGGGCAAGTTCCATATCCCTATCATCAAGCCTGAAACGGACATCCGCATTGACAAGCTGGAATGGATACCTTTCAACTATGCCCTGTCTGCCAAAGATAGAGCAAGCAAAGGTGTCCATTTTTATTGCGACGATTACCAGTTTGAACGTGTTTGGCGCAATCCTGACAAGTATGTGCCGCTTTTGCAGCAGTTTGGTGCGGTTCTTTCTCCTGATTTCTCTATGTTCCGTGACCACCCGGAGGCGGTGCAGATATGGAGCGCCTATAAACGGCACTGGCTGGCGGCATACTGGCAAATGCACTGCATCAAGGTCATTCCCACCATCGAGTGGGTGTGGCCGGAAAGCTACGAGTGGTGCTTTGACGGCGAGCCAAGAAACTCCATCATCTCTATTTCGTCCGTTGGGCTGATGAACGAGCGTTTGGCTACAACCCTTTTCACAATGGGGTGCAAAGAAGCCATGCGGCGCTTGAATCCTACGCAAGTCCTCTGGTACGGCAAGCCGTTGCCGGGCATGGACTTCAACGCAACTGTAATTAAACCGCAATATGCGGAAGTGAGAGAGAGGTGTCACGATGAGCGGCGGTGGTAGAGCATCTGGAAGAGCCGTGGGCAGCTCCGCGAGAGCGGGCGGAACTGCAACCAACGCCAGAAGCATCGAAAACATGAACGAAGCCCAGCTTGATAAAGAAATCGCCAGAACCAAAAAGAAAATCGGAAGCTACGACAAGGCTATGTCCGAATCTCAAAAGCGCACCCAATTTGAGAGGATGGACAGAGTTGTTGATAAGGCTGTTTCTTTCACGTCTGCTTACGACAAAAAACAATCCGCCCAAAACCGACTTTCTGAGCTTCAAAAAGCCAAAAAGCAAGTCTCCGGCACTGGGAAAACTCAAAGCCAGCTTTCAAAATCAGCAAAAGCAGCAGCCACAAAAAGCGGTGATGCCATAAAATGGAAAACCACCAACAAGGGCGGTTATACGTCTGACGGCGGGTATATGTCAAAGGAAATCAGCGCTGGAAGCTATAAAATTCGGGGTTCTAGCGGCGTTTTCCGCATTTATGACGGTTCCAAACAAATTGGGGGCGCGTCAAAGCTGAGTGATGCAAAGGCGTTCGTTGAGATTTGGCGAAAGAAAAAGAGGTGACATAGATGTGTCAATATTGCGAGATAGAGCCGGTTTTTACAAAGGATGTACTTGGGAGCGACGTATACGATAAGGACAAGAGCCAAAAAGTCCTTAAGTCGGGTGGAATGTACAGCGATCTCGTCATTGGTGCAGACAGCGAAGGAGGAATCTTCATGGAAGCCGATGAAGGAGCGAACGCCTTGTGGTATCCAAACTTCTGCCCGGTTTGCGGACGCGATTTAAGGCCCGTCAACCACCCGGAATCTGCCCCTAGCTTGGCTGAACGCTTTTTGTGGTTGGAACACGATCTGGCAATGGATGAATGATGGCCTATGAAATTCAACTACGACATCAAATTCACCGACAACACCCCACAGCTGCATGAAGCACTGGACTCGTGGGCGGAGCGGGTGCTGACCATCTGGGGCATGAAGGTGCAGGACTACGCCCAGCTGCTTGTGCCTACCGGCACAGCAGACAGTACGGGCATTGAGGGTTACGTGGGCGGTGCACTCAAGCAAAGCCTAACCTATGCCCTCGACCTTGCAAAAAAGACCGTGACCGTCGGCAGCAACCTGTTTTACAGCGTGTATGTGGAGCTGGGCACAGGCGTTCACGCGACAAATGGCAACGGACGAAAAACGCCGTGGGTCTGGAAGGACTTCAACGGCAAGTGGCACTTTACCCGCGGTATGACCCCGCGCCCGTTCCTGCGCCCAGCGGTGGAAGAACACATTGACGAGCTGCGAGAGATCGCAGTGGAGGAAGGAAACAAGGAGGCATAAACATGGATTTGGAGAAAATGTTCAAGACCCCAAAAGAAAAATTCCTGCCCGATGATGTGAAAGATGCGCACTGTGAAGCAGAAGACCTTTTCCTTGAGCTTGCGACGCAGCTTGATGCACTCCCTGAAAGCCGAGAAAAAAGCCTGTGTATGACAAAATTGCAGGAAGCAAAATTCTGGGCAACTGAGTGCATCACCAAAGTTCCACGCAAAAACTAAATACTCAGCGGTTGGCGCACAGCGTCAGCCGCTTTTTTATGCCGTTTTCGCTCAATGGTAGAGCTGCTGATTTGTAACCAGCGGACGCGGGTTCGATTCCTGCAGGCGGCACCACACCGGCAGCACGTCCGGCAAATAAACCTTATTGCCAAGCATGGCAGCCCGAGCAAGGGCAGAAAGGACTATCACATGGCACTCGAACGCAAGACTCTCCGGGCGATTCTGGAAGATGAAACGACCGACACCAGCGGCAAGCTCAAGAAAATTCTGGACGTGCTGCATGAGGAAACGGACACCTTGCAGAACCAGCTCGATGAGAAAAACGCAGCTCTCGCCAAAGCCGAAAAAGACCGGGACGCAGCCAACGGCGGCAAGCAAGCCGCAGAAAAGGCACTGACCGACTATAAGGCCCAGCAAAACCAGAAGGACACCCACGCAGCCAAGGAAGCCAAATTCCGGGAGCTGCTGAAGTCAGCCGGGGTGCTGGACAAGTACGCTGACCGCGTTGTGCGGCTGTCCGGCGAGGATATCGACAAACTGGAGCTGGACGAAAAGGGCGAAGTCAAAGACGCCAAGAAGCACGCCGACAGCCTGAAAGCTGATTGGAGCGACTTCGTAGGCACCACGACCACCACCGGCGCGAAGGTGGACACCCCGCCCACAAACACCGGATCCAAAATGACCAAAGAACAGATCATCAACATCAAAGACGCAACCGAGCGCCAGGCGGCCATTGCGGCCAACCCTGAAGCGTTCGGGCTTGCAGCAAAGGAGTAACACATGGCAGCACCCGAAAATATGACTACTACCGCCCAGTTTTCTACTTCCATCCGCGAAATCGACTTCGTGACCCAGTTCCAGAAGAATTGGGACGCTCTGCGTACCATTCTGGGCATTATGCGCCCCATCCGCAAGGCACCCGGGACCAAGCTGGTCTCCTACAAGGCGACCGTTGACGGCGGCCTGCAGGGCGGCGCAACCGTTGGTGAGGGCGAAGACATCCCCCTGACCAAGACCAAGGTCGAGCCTGTGGCCTATGGCGACATCACTATGGAGAAGTACGCAAAGGCTGTGACCATCGAAGCCGTCGCCAAGTACGGCGCTGAGGTGGCCGTGGAGCGTACCGATACCGCTTTCCGCAACGAGCTGCAGAAAAAGGTCCTGACCGACTTCTACACTTTCCTCAAGACCGGCAAGCTGGTTGGCACCCAGAAGACCTGGCAGCGTGCTCTGGCTATCGCAAAGGGCGCGGTTCTGAAGCGCTTTGCAAACGACAATCTGGATGTGACCGAGGTCGTGGGCTTTGCCAACATCATGGACTTCTACGACTACCTGGGCGACAAGGAGATCACCGTTCAGACCGAGTTCGGCATGACCTACGTGAAGAACTTCCTCGGCTACTCTACCCTGTTCCTGCTGCCCGATGCCTACATTGCGCAGAAGCAGGTCATCGCCGTTCCCGTGGAGAACATCGACTTGTACTATGTTGACCCTGCGGACAGCGATTTCGCAAAGCTGGGCCTTTCCTATACCGTGGCGGGTGAGACGAACCTCATCGGCTACCACGCAGAGGGCAACTACAAGAACGCCACGGGCGAGACCTACGCCATCATGGGCATGAAGCTGTGGGCAGAGTATCTGGACGGCATTGCAGTCGTGACCGTAGGCACGTCCAACACCGAGCCCGCCGTGGCCGCCGCTGCTTCCGACGGGCGCTAAAAAGAGGTGACTCTGTATGACCGTCCCCGAGCTGTGCGTTTACACGCACAATTTTTTTGACCGGGCGGACGACCCCGTTGCCGGGGAGTTTGCCTTTGAGCCGGACACCGTGCCCACCGGGGTAGCGCCGGGGCAGTATTTCCTTGTGTGCGGCTCCATCTTCAACGACGGGGTGCACAAGGCCGGGGACGGCGACCTCACCGCCGAGACCTTCACCGGGGCAGTGCAGCCCATGCGCGTGCCGCCTGACTTTGTGGCGCTGGCTGAAAAAATCGATGCATACGACAAGGCACTCCCGGCCGGCGGCGTGTATGTGTCCCAGTCCTTTGCAGGCTGGTCCGGCACGATGGCTACAGGCACGGACGGCCTGCCCGCAGACGGCAAGACCAAATTCCGGGCTGAAATCAACCAATGGAGGAAGATGTGACATGGTCAATCCGTTCACTGCATCCACCGTGATGCAGGGCTTTACCAAAAAATTCTGTTTTCAAACTCGCAGCTATGAACCGGATGGCGTGGGCGGCTTCGTTTCCGGCTGGCAGGACGGCCCCGAGTTTGAGGCCGTGGAGCGCCACGACACCACCGTGGAAGCTCAGGTAGCAGAGCAGGCCGACACGGCATCCACCTATACCTTGCTGGTCGGCACCGGCGTGCCGCTGGCTTTCCCGGACTACATCAAGCGGATGAGCGACGGGCAGACCTTCCAGATTACCAGCACAGCGGACGAAACCAAGGCCCCGCCGGAATCCGGCATGGGCCTGCGGGCCGTCAAGTGCAAAAAGGCGGTGCTGCCGTAATGGGCCCGTCTGAGAGCATCAACCGGGCGCTGAACGCGTTTTTCAACGGCTTTGGCATCCCGGGCTATCTGGAGGATAACATTCCTCCCGGTGCGGAGCTGCCGTACCTGACCTACAAGCCCACCATCCCCGGCGGGTGGAACGAGTCCGCCAGCTTCCATGCCCGGCTGTGGTACCCGAGCAAGGGCGGCAGGGCCCCCATCCTGCAAACCGAAGATACGATCAGCGCAGTATTTCCACGAGGTGGCTTAAAAATCGAGTGTGAGGGCGGCGCTATTCTTTTGGACAAAGACGATAAAGATTGGGCACAGCCGCTCAACAACACGCCTGAAGGGTACCTATGCGAATATCTCATTTTTGAACTTACACGGTTTATACCGTGAGTAAAGGAGCAATATGGCAGAAACTTTAGCAAAGAAGTTTAACGTCAATGTTTTGACGGCAGACGCTTTTAAAAGCATCCCGAAGGGCTCTGGTAACATCCTTTCCGACTTTTCTCTGGAAGAGCCCAAAATCGACAGTGCGAACGTCATTCACGCAACGCAGGGCGGCGTGACCATCACCTATCAGAACTCCACCGAGGACACTCTTTCCGAAATCGACAACGCCCCCACCAATACCAAACAGGGCGTGGAGGTCACCGGAACCACCGCGACCATTTCTTACACGACCCCCAATGCAGACCCTAAGAGCATCCAGCTTGCTATTGGTACTGCGGACATCGACCCGGAAGACCCCACCCATGTGGTTGCACGCCTGAAAACCGCGTTGACGGATTTCAAGCCCATTTGGTGGGTGGGCCCAATGATCGGCGGCGGCTTTATCGTGGTCAAGCTTTATAATGCCCTGTCCACCGGCGGTCTGAATCTGAAGTCCGAGCACCGCGGCGGCGGCTCGATGCAGATCACGCTGACCGCTTTTGCAGACCTCGAGAACCCCGAACAGGCTCCGATGGAGTTCTACTCCATCACTAAGGCTGCGTCCTGATGTAAGGAGGAAAAACATGAAGGAAATCATTGATCTGGAAGGCAAGGAGTACCTTGCAAAAACTTACAAGCTGGCAAAGGCATACAAGCAGTGCATCGTTGACACGGGCGCGGTGGCGGCGGCAACTCAGCCCGCGCCGCTGACCGGAAACGAAACCCCGGAGGAACGGGCCAAGAAGATTGCGGAGCAGGGCGCAAAAAATGCGGAAGAAATGATGCGCATGATCTACGAAGAGCACGCAGACCTGACCGAAAAGGTCTTGCCGCTCTTTGTGGCGCTGGATGAGGGTGAGGAACTTCCCCCCACCAGAAAGCTGGCCGCAGCAATGTCCCGCGCGCTGTCCGATGACGATTTCATGGCTTTTTTGAGATCCTTGATGTGATCGGCGTGGAAGGATATAAGAGGATGGTCTCAACCATCCGTCTGGATCTGCTGGATCTTTTCGGCAAATCCTATATCCTCGACCACATCAAAAAAGAGATCAGAAACCACGATGAAGTTCAATTCTACCGCGATTGCGTGGCAGATGCCGTTGGCGGGCTTGCGGGGGCCAACGCTCTTTATTCTTACGTTGCTTCGTATACATTCCCGCTCTATGTAAAGCAGATCGACAAGCGGTCTGCGGCGGAGATCACGGAAGAAAACAGCAAGGCTCTTGAAGCGCTGTGCAGAGGGGGTGATGAAACCTGAAACTTTTTGAATTGAGCGCAACCCTCGGGCTGGATACATCGGCTTACGAAAACGCTGTCAGATCTGTACAGTCAGAAACAAAGAAAACTGTCACCGAACTTTCAAGCCAGTACGCCAAGGCTCAAGCTCGCGTTAGAGAGCTGGGCCGTCAATATGATGAATCAGTTCAAAAGGCTGGAGCAAATTCCAAAGCGACAAAAGAACTCAGCAAAGAGTGGAAATCTGCGCAGACAGAAGTTTCAAATCTGGAAAAAGCTTTAAAAAGGACGAACAGCGGTCTCGTCAATTTTGAAAGTAAGATTGAATCCTCCGGCAAATCTATGGCTAGTGCCATTGCGCAGGGCACGGTCATGGCGGGCATTTTCTCAAAACTCGGCTCCGCTGCTCTCAGTGCTGCGGAGGGGTTTATCTCTTCCGGCATCGAGTACAACGCCCAGATCGAGAAGTACACCACCGGCCTGACAAACATGCTGGGCAGTGCGGAAGCCGCGCAGCAGGCTATGGAGAACATCCAGCAGGATGCAGCCCGAACCCCGTTCAACGTGGATTCTCTGGTGTCTGCAAACCAGTACCTGATCTCTGCAGGCGAGAACGCTTCCTATGCCCGCAAAACCATCATGGCACTGGGTGATGCGGTCTCTGCGACCGGCGGCGGTTCTGACGAGCTGAACCGCATGGCGCAGAACCTGCAGCAGATCGCCAACACTGGCAAGGCTACAGCGGTCGATATCAAGCAGTTTGCGTATGCGGGCATCAATGTCTATGGCATTTTGGCCGACTACACAGGCAAGACCACAGCCGAAGTGCAGAACATGACCATCAGTTATGATCTGCTGACGCAGGCCCTGCAGGCCGCATCCGAAGAGGGCGGACGCTACTACGGCAGCATGGACACCCAGAGCCAGACCATGAATGGCCGCGTGTCTACCCTGCAGGACAACGTGAAGCAGCTGGCCGGATTGCTAACCGGCGATTTATCCAGCGGTGTCGGCGTTGTGATCGACAAGCTGAACGACATGGTTGTCGCAGCACAGGAAGCTTATAAGCTTGACGGATGGAGCGGCCTTATCGGTGAAATAACAGGCCTTACCAGCGTGATAGACAAGGCCAAGTCCTCTGCTGTTGGCCTGAAAGCTGTTTTTGATGCTTTGAAAAGTGGAGAAATTGGCATTTTCCATGGTGACTGGGACGCTGTTTATCAAAAAGCATTCAATTCAGACCAAGAAAGCAAAAAAATCCAAAAAGAAAGCAGAAAAAACTGGGACAATAACCATAATGGCATGGTCTGGGACGAAAATGACGGATGGGTACCCGCTAAAACAAGCGGAACATCTGGCAGTTCCATTACAACCAGCCCGTCTGGTTCTTCCACTGGCAAAAAGTCTGGCTCCAAGTCCACCACCGAAACGGTCATTTCGTCCATCTCCAGCACGGCTACAACCACCGCACAAAATGCGCTGGGCACTGTGACCACCAGCATCCAGACCCTTACCGAAAAGGTCAAGGACAGCGCGGGCAACATCAAAGACCGCATCACCGAAACCACAACCGAGACCGGCAAAGAGATGGTCAACGGCGTTGCTACCACCTATACGCTTGTGACCAAGAAAGTCACGGACGCGAACGGCAAGATAAGCACCACGACCAAAAAGGTCTACGACGACATGTCAAAAACCATTTTGGGCACTTTGACTTCTGTCTCTGAAACCACTTTTAACGGAATTACAACCAAAATTCAGGAAATTGTCAAAACGGCGGCAGATGGGTCTACCAAGACCGAAAAAGTGATTACTGAGACGGGCGAAGATGTTGTTGACGGTGTGCGGCAAAACGTCACAACCATCACAAAAATTGCAGAAGATGGAACCAAAACGGTTGAAAAATCTCTGCAAAAAATCGATACGAGCGTAAAGGGCACCCAGAACCGCATTGACCAGCAGCTGAGCGAGGCTTCCGGCCAGCTGGATAAGGGCATTTTCGGTCTGGTAAAAAGTGCCTTTACGGATGCCAAAAACGGCGACTGGGGCGGTTTGGCTCTGGATTTTGTCAATCTGATCTGGGGAGAAGTGTCGCAAGGGCAGCGCAAAGTAATCTCCGATTGGCTCAATAAGGCGCTGACCGCAGTCAATGAGGGCTACTTCAGCGGCGGCATCGGCAAGGCGCTGGAATCCATCCAGAGCATCTTCACAAACGGCATCACGCCCGGAATCAATGGAGCTACTACCGAAGTAAAGGCGTTCTCTGAGATCGTGCAGGGTCTTGCAAAGTCCGGCGGCGTTGGCGGCGCTCTGGGCAGCATCGTCCAGAGCTTTACCGGCATGGCGGGCGGCATCACCTCCGCTCTGGGCGGTATCGTGTCCTTTGTGGCAGCGAACCCCATCCTTGCCCTGATCCTGGGCGTGGGCGCGGTTGCTGGCGGCATCGGCCTTGCCATGTGGATGAACCAGAAGAATAATCAGAAGCCTGTCAGCCACTACCAGAGCCCCTTTGACAAAACCGGCATGTATGACAGTCTGGGCACCTTCTCCACCCGTGCGGCCCTGCAGTACCGCGTCACCGGCCAGCAGTCCGTTGTTGACCGGCAGACTAGTATTCTGGAACGCATCGAGGGGATGCTGGACGAGCATCTGCCCGACATCGGCAAGGGTCAGGTGGTCATGGATTCCGGCGAGCTGGTGGGCGCACTGTCGCCCCGCATGGCGACCAACGTGGATGCACGCATCGGAGTGACCGTGACGCGGAAAGCGAGGGGTGTGTAAATGGCAAAGCTTCTGGGCGCAAAAATCGGAAATTTTCACACCCTGACAGATTGGGGGCTGTATCTCAAGGTGGGCAGCCCTAAAATCGGCGCGGCAGAACCGGAAGAATACCTTGTGCAGATCACCGGCGCTGATTCGCTGCTGAACCTGACAACATGGGACGACGGCAAGGTGCACTATAAAAAGCGCACCATCACCATGGAGCTGCTCTGCAACGCACCGAAAAGCAAGTGGCCTCACATCGAAAGCACCATTGCCAATGCCATTCATGGCAAGTGGTTACAGTGCCGCTTTGATGAAGACCCGGCGTGGTACTGGGAAGGGCTGTGGAAGGTCTCGCCGTCCCGCGACCGGCGTTCCAGCACCTTTACCATCACCGGCACCTGCAACCCGTTCAAGCGCAGCGTCTACGACGGCACCAACGACTGGCTGTGGGACGATTTTAACTTTGAGTACGATATTGTGCGCAATTACACTGATATCCCGCTCAAGGCAAATGAGGACGTTCAGGTGTCCATTACCGGTGCGCCCCGTGCGGCGGGCATCTACTTCAAGCGCAGCGAGGATGCTGCCGACATTGCGGTGTCCCTCAACGGCTTTGAGGTGGGCATTCTGGCCAAGTCCACCGACTGGCAGTATATCGAGGGGCTTGCTATGCCGGATGGCGTGGTGGGCACCCTCGTTTTTGCTGCATCGGCAGACTGCAGTATCAGCATCAAGTATTTGGGGGCAAGCCTATGAGCTACAAAGTTTATGCTGGTGTGCAGACGGATGTAGACACATGGGAAACCAAAGTGTGTATCCACGATATCAGCGATATAAAATCACACAAAAATTAGAAAGGTTGGTACGTATGATGGCGATGTTATGGGCGCAGGAAATCATGTCTGCTGAGACTGTGGAGGAAGCAAAGGCTCTGTATGAGCGCTGCCCCCGCCTGCTGAAGGAGAAGGTCAAGGCGATCCTCATCAAGAGCGGTTTTGAGGAGATCACCCAGTAAGGAGGGCACTATGGCTAAAATCATGGATGTATCCCGGCATCAGGGCACGATTGACTGGGACAAGGTCAAGGTATCCGGCAAGGTAGACGGCGTGATGATTCGCGCCATGGGCAACAGCGCAGAGGGCCGACCCAGCGCCCCCTACACTGACCCGCAGTTTGCCCGCAACTATGCCGAATGCAAGCGGCTGGGCATTCCCTGCGGCGTCTACGGCTACTTCAAGGCAGTCAACCGGGAACAGGCCGACAAGGAGCTGGCCTACTTCAAGAAGCTCCTCACCGGCCGGAGCTTTGAGCTGCCGGTGGCTGTGGACATTGAGGACAAGGTGCAGAAGCCGCTTGGCAAAGCCGCTCTGACCGACCTGACAGCTCACATGCTGAGCACGGTGGAAAGCTGGGGCGTGTACGCCCTGCTCTACACTGGCCTGTGGTTCGGCAGCACCTTCCTTTACATGGGTGGTGCGGCGCTCAAACCCTATGATGTGTGGCTGGCTGCCTACCGCAGCAAGAAGCCTGCGCCCGGCTGGCCCTTTGGCATGTGGCAGTATACCAGCACAGCGCATATCCCGGGCGTTGTGGATGCTACCCCGGGCAAGACCACCAACGTGGACATGAGCCACGCATACAAAGACTATGCGGGAATCATCAGAAAGAAGGGTCTGACCCGTCTCCGGGAGGATGCATGACCAAAGAGCAAGCCCTTTTGTGGGTTCTGGGCATCTTTGGCAGTGTGTGCGCCGGAGCGGTGACGCTGGACAAGGTGCTGGACATCATCCACAAGTACATCAAAAAGGCGCAGGCCCCGGACGATGCGCAGAACAAACGCATTGACGAGCTTGACCGCCGATTGCAGGCGGTTGAAACCGGATATTCTCAGCACTCCGCTGCCCTTAGCAGGGACTTGGGGCGCTTTGGAGAAATCGACGAAGTGAACCGCCTGACTCTTGAAGCCGTTCGTGCCCTGCTGGAAGCACAGCTGACCGGAAACAACGTGCCAGCTATGCAGGCCAGCAAGGAAAAAATCGACAACTACCTCATGGAAGGAGTAACAAAACATGGAAGCAATGTTTAACTTTATCCCCGCACCTATCGCACTGGTACTGATGTTCATCGGCTTTGCCGCGCTGGCGGTGGGCGCTATCCGGCTGGGTTACAAGCAGTACGTCAAGGACTGGGCGCTGGAGCTTGTGACTATCGCAGAGGACAGCATCATGGGCAGCGGTCAGGGCGCAAAGAAAAAGGCACAGGTCTTTGCCGCGCTGCGCGGCGCTCTGCCGGACTGGCTGAAACCCATCATCACGGATGAAGTGCTGGACAGCGTGATTGAAAAGGCCGTCAGCATGATGAAAAAGGCACTGGCAGAAAAGAAGCCTACCATCAACAAGGGGTAAAGCATGATCGAGCAAAGCGTATCTCTCGCATCCAATGGCGTTGTCAAAGTGCCGGGCTATGAGCAGCTGGTGCGCTTTGGCTACACCAAGAACCGGGGCGTGTACCGCCTTGCCGTCACCGCCACCGGCGAGTGGGAAGGGCTGGCCGTCCGCTGCTTCTGGCACACCCCAGACGGAAAAGACCCGCCTTCTTCGCTGGTGGTGGACGGCTATGTGGCCGTGCCCGCCAGTGTCACCGCACAGCCCGGCACCGGCTGCATCACCTTTGAGGGCAGCGACGGCAGCAAGACCGTGATCAGCGCAGACCTGCACTACCGTGTCAGTGCCAACAGCGGAACGGAGGACGGCACGGAACCCGAACCCGGAACCCCCGCGTGGCAGCAGCTGGTGGAGGCCGTGCACACCGATGCCACCGCCGCAGAGCAGGCCAAGACCGATGCTCAGACCGCCGCCAGTGAAGCCGCCACCAGTGCGGGCAATGCGAGCCAGAGCGCTCAAGAAGCCGCTGACAGCTTGCAGGAGCTGAAAGACGGTATCGCAAACGGTGACTTTAAGGGTGAAAAGGGCGATCCCGGTGAGCGTGGACCTGCTGGCCCGGTCGGCCCGCAGGGTGAGCGTGGCCCTCAAGGACCCACGGGTGCGACTGGTGCCACTGGCCCCAAAGGAGAGACTGGCCCTCGTGGCGAACAGGGCCCGCAGGGCATTCAAGGTGAGCGCGGCCCACAGGGTGCACAGGGGCCGCAGGGCGAAAAGGGCAACACTGGCCCGCAGGGGCCGAAAGGTGACACCGGCCCTGCCGTAGCACTGGACACCACCCTCACCCACGAGGGCGAAGCCGCTGACGCAAAAGCCACTGGTGACGCGGTCAACGAACTAAAGGAAGATAAGCTGGATAAACCAGATAATCCTGTGATCGGGCAGGTTTTGCGGGTGAAGTCTATTGACGAAACTGGCAAAATCGTGCTGGAGACTGTGGCTGGCGGTGGGGGTAGCGGAGTCACCGATGTCACCGTAGGTGGGAAAAGCGTTGTGTCTAATGGAATAGCAAATATACCGAGAATGGAAAATGGCAAATTAGGTGTTGTAGTAGTGAGTGGGGTAAAAGGTATACAGGTTAGTGGAAGTTCAGGAGAAATTGACTGTAACTATTCTGCGGCCTATACTAATAGACTTACTGTTAAATATGAAAGACCAATATCAGACAAAAAATTTGACAGATTCCTAAAGGAAGCCATGTGCGACGGTAAAGGTGTTGTCTGGACTGATACCGAAAAAACCGGCGCATGGGCGCGGCTTACATCTATCAAAACCTCTATGGACGATGTAGCCGTTGCCGGGGCTAAATATTTTCTCGGCGAGCAGACCGCGCTGTCCATCACAATGCCGACCGATGCGCAGACCGGGCAGGAAATCATGGTGGTCTTTAGCAGTGGCCAAACCGCATGTACTCTAGCTGTGGATCTGGATGATTTTGATTTTGTGCCAAAGGCAAACTCCATGTGCAAAATCGTGTTTTTGTGCGTGGCTGCGGATACTTGGCTTGTGGATGCAAAGGAGGGGTAAGAGATGGCAAAATGCGTTATGCTTAAAAATGGCGGGGTTACGGACGTGGTCGTAGGTGGTAAAAGTGTAGTAGCTGATGGAACAGCAACGATTGACTACGCTGATACGTCAATAGCAGGTGTTATGAAAATTGAACCCGCATATGGTACGACCAGACTTGGAAACGATAGAGTGGGCTATCAACTGGGCATAGAAGGTGCGACAGAATCCGATATTGCAGGCAGAAAATTTAAATATAAGCCGATTACATCAGCCGCCATCGACTTTGCTGTAAAAGCAGCCATGACAGATGGCAAAGGTGATGCATGGACAGATGCCGAACTTCAAGCCGAACTAGCCCGGATGGGCTGCACTGTTGGCGATGACGGCACTGTCAAATTTACCGTATAAGAAACTTAAAGGAGTGATATTTTATGTACGCAAAACTCAAAACCGATGGCCAGATTCAGGCCGCCCCGAACCCGCTGCGCATTGTCGTGGCAAACCCGTCCGATGAGGTATACGAGCAGTGGGGCTACCACAAAGTTGTGGAGACTGACCCGCCGGAGTATGACCCGGAGACACAGCAGGTGGAGAGCCACTATGAGATGCAGGGCGACGACATCGTGCAAGTGTGGACGGTGAGCGACATTCCTGCCGGGGATGCAGAAATGGTTGACTAAATCAGGCTTTAGCCGACCAACTCGCAAGAAAGGAGTTTATCATGGCAAGCACTACATACGAACATCTCGGTAACGTCACCGCGATGTACGCCGCACAAAGACGTTTTCGTGACTTCACGAAAATGGTTTGCGATTTTGTTAAGGTCGACAAAATCGACCATCTTGGTAACGTCGCCGTAATGGTTCGCAACGCCGGACAGCTTCCGCAGCCCTTCTGGCTCGGTGCTGCCTGTGGCGGCGGCTCGCGTGGTGCTGCCCGCTGCGCTGCAAGGACTTGACCGACAGCAGATAATTGCCGCCATCAAGAGCGCACCGCTTGGGAGGGTAGACCGTAAGATAGCCTTACTGCGGTACGTTGAGCGGCTCCCGCTGCCGGACATTGCAGCGCAGACACATTACAGCCGGACGGCGATAGGATACCGACTGAAAAGCATTAACGAAATTTTGGATGGGAGATGTATGCCGTGAATCTTGACAATGTTCCGACCGTTGACCTCGTTACGGAGCTTCGCAAACGCGAGGGCGTGGAGACGACTGCCTTAGAACCCTATCAGGATGCAACGTTCAGCGTCAATGGCCCCGCATTGGTGCTTGTCGTGACGGACTGATTGTGGTATAATCATCTCAACAAATCCACCCGGCCTCTCGAAGAAGCGCATTAGGGTTGGATGTTTGAAAGGCTACGGCCTTTGTAGAGAGCGGCATTGCCTGTGGGCGGTTCCGCTCTTGATTTTAGACTTCGCCGTTTCGGCGGCATAAAAAATCCCCTGCTTTGTCGAAGCCTTACGTTCCACGCGAGGTGCTTTGTAGGCAAAGTGGGGGATTTTTTTGCAAGTATTATAGATAAACTTTCTATTTTTGTATCATTCTATATAAGTATATTTATATCTTTAAGCGCTCATGCGGATTTTTCCGTGTGGGCGCTTTTCTTTTTTGTCCTTCGTTGTACCTTCGTTATCTCTCCCGGCGGCTTAAACCGGTACACTGGGCGCAAAGGGAGGCGCGCACCATGTGGCACAGGTTCAACCTAAACCCCCACGGAAGCAGCGTTGGAGACTGCGCCGTGCGGGCGGTAGCAGCGGCCACCGGTCAGAGCTGGGAGCAGGCGTATATCGCGCTGGCGCTCACCGGCTACGCCCTCGGCGATATGCCCAGCGCCAACCGCACATGGGGCGCATACCTCCAAAAGCAGGGCTACAAGCGCCGCATGGTGGAGGCAGACTGCACCACCTGTTACACTGTGGCAGATTTTGCCCGGGAGTACCCTCGCGGCGTGTATGTACTTGGCTGCTCCGGCCACGTTCTGGCCGTCATCGACGGCGAGTGGTGGGACAGCTGGGACAGCGGCCCGGAATGCCCGATTTATTACTGGTACAAGGAGGACTAAGCCATGCCAATTTATAACGGATACCCGCAGGCGTACTACCCGCAACAGCCGCAGGGGCAGCTTGAACAGCTCCGGGCGGCACAGTACCAGCCGCAGCCGGTCATGATGCCGACAATGCAGGCACAGGCCGCACCGGCTGACAGCGGTTTTATCTGGGTGCAGGGAGAGGCAGCGGCCCGGGGCTATCTGGTAGCCAACGGCAGCCGGGTGCTTTTGCTGGATGCAGACTCCGACACCTTTTACATCAAAGAAGTGGGGCAGGACGGCAGGCCGTTCCCGCTGCGCATCTACGACTACAAGGAGCGCACCAGCGGCCCCAAAGCGTCGATTGCAGCCACGCAAGCCGCAGGCGGGGAGTATGTTACCCGCAAGGAGTTCGACGCGCTGGCGGCAAAGCTGGCGGCACTGGAAAAGCAGGAAGCACCAGAGCCAGAAAAGGAGGGCTAAACGATGAGCAGCAGCTTGTTTAATTCGATGGGCGGACAAGCCCAGAACAACCCCATTGGTGGGCAGTTTCAGAAATTCATGAGCCAAATAAAAGGCCAGATGCAAGGCCAAAACCCGCAGGAAGTGATAAACCAGATGGTTTCATCCGGGCAGCTCTCGCAACAGCAGCTCAACGCCATTCAGCAGCGGGCGCAGCAAATCGCCCCGATGCTCAACGGCATGAAAGGTATGTTTGGATTCTAAAATGCGGCCGCATTTGGAATAAATTTCAAAAATCTAACGTAAAGGAGTAAAACTATGTCTCTTTCTTCTGATAGCACGGTTCTGACCATGCCTGTACAGCCTGCCAATGGTTACAGCAACGGCTTCAACGGCTGGGGCGGCGACTGGATGGGTTGGATCGTCCTTTTTCTGATCTTCGGCATGTTCGGATGGGGCGGCATGGGCGGCTTTGGCTGGGGCGGCGGCATGGGCGGCGCTTCGCCCTACATGACCAGCGCTGTCACGCAGGCAGATCTGCAGCGCGGCTTCGACAACCAGAGCGTCATGAACAAGCTGAACGGGCTGGAAAACGGCCTGTGTGATGGCTTCTATTCCATGAACACCGGGATGCTTCAGGGCTTCAACGGCGTGCAGCAGGGCCTGAACGGCGTTACCAACGCCATGCAGCAGGGCTTCAACAGCACCAACGTTGCGCTGATGCAGGGGCAGAATGCTCTGGCTACACAGCTGGCAGACTGCTGCTGCAAGACCCAGACCGCCATTCAGGGGGTCAACTACAATTTGGCCACCCAGGAGTGCGACACCCGGAACCAGATGCAGCAGGGCTTCTGCGCAACGCAGAACACCATGAACAACAACACCCGGGATATTATCGAGAATCAGAACAGCAACACCCGCGCGGTGCTCGACTTCCTGACCAATGATAAGATCGCTACCCTGCAGAGCGAGAACAACGAGCTGCGCCGGGCCGCTTCTCAGGATCGCCAGAGTGCTCTCCTGACCACCGCCATGAACGCGCAGACCAACCAGATTATCGGGACTCTGCAGCAGAAGGTTCCCGTGCCCGCCTATCAGGTGCCCAACCCCAACGCCATTTACTATGGCTGTGGGACCGGCTGCGGTAGCTGCGCATAACTGAATCACGGCAACTGACTGCAAATTGTAGTCTGTTCAGCCCCTGAGCTGATTTTGCAAACCAGAGCGCCGGGGCAGTAGTCCCGGCGTTTTTCTATGAAAGGAGCATTTCAAATGACTGTAACAGAACTGAAACAGCAGTTTGTGGATTATCTGTACGGCATGGATAAGGACAAAATGAGCATAATGGAATTGAACACCTATGTTTTCATTTTGAAAACCCTGCTTGATACGGAAAAAGCAGACCCATCTAATTCTTGGATGGATATTTTGAAAACCATTTATGCGGTAAATGCGCCTGTTTGTGCAGAAAAGGAGGTTTCTGATAATGGCTGAGTTTACGAACGCCAACACCGTCAGCGTGGCGGCGGGTGAAAGCCTTCCCCTGACCGAGACCGCAGTGAAAGCCCCTGCTTGCATCGTGCATCGTGAGGGCAGCGGGCTTGTGACCTTGCGCGGCCTGACCAGCGGGCAGTGCCGGGCTCGCTTTAAGGTAAGCTTTGGCGGCAATATCGCCATTCCCACCGGCGGAACTGTGGGACCTGTTTCCGTGGCTCTGGCTGTCAGTGGTGAGTCGCTTACTAGCGCGACCGCGATTGTCACCCCGGCGGCAGCGGACAACTACTTTAACGTGTTCGTGGCCGCGTTCATCGAGGTGCCGCGCGGATGCTGCGTGACCGTGGCACTCAAAAACACCAGTACGCAGGCAGTCAGCATTGCAAACAGCAACCTGATTGTTGAACGCGTAGCATAAGAAAGGAGACAAAGCCATGCTGGATAAACTGAATCATCTGAAAGATGAAATGTGCGACGAGCTCATGGAGCTGACTGACAAAAAGAACCGCTCCCCGGGCGATATCGAGATGATCGGCGAGATCGTGGATATCATCCTGGACATTCACCGCATTGAGGATTACTGCGAGGGCGGCGAGTACAGCCGTGCGGGCGAGTGGGAAGCCGACATGCGCGGAACCTTCGGCCGCGATGCCGGAAACGGCTACAACCGGGGCAACAGCTACGCCAACCGTGGCCGTCACTATGTGCGCGGGCACTACTCCCGCACGGATGGCCGTGAGCGCATGATCTCCGACATCGAGGACATGATGCAGGAAGCCACCGGTGCAGAGCGTGACGCTTACAAGCGGGCGGCAGACATCCTGCGAAATGCATAAGGAAGGAGGGCGGCAGGCATGGACATTGACGAGATCAACACCCATATCCACAAGCTGAAATGCGGTTCGACGGACTGGCAGAGCGTGGAGAAGCTTGCCGCCCTCTGCACTGTGCGGGACGAGCTGGAAGAAGCACACGAACCTGAAACGCAGATCCAGGCATTGCCGCCTGCGACTTATGCGGCGGCGTACTCCACGGCAACCGAACCGCAAAGCGACTTTGTAGCGGCTGCAAGCTCTGTGCCTTTTGGAGGACTTATGCGAGTTCTTGACGAGCACATGAACGCAATAAAGCTGGTGTACCCGAAAGAGTATGAGCTCGTAATGCGAAAGATAAGCGACTTGTAAAAAAACATAAAATGTGATATTTTTACATAAGCTTCAGCGTTGGAACATAGAATACACAATCTAACAATAAACCAACAAATCAATAATTATTTACGATAAAACGTCAAATAAATTTGATTTGTAATCAGTGGGTTGCAGGTTCAACTCCTGTCACCAGCTCCAAAAATTAACGCACAGACGATAAAAACAAATCGTCTGTGCGTTTTTCTTTTGCCTGAAATTCCCTGAAATCTCCTGAATGCTCCTCACAATCTAACAAATAATCTAACAAATCAGTATTTCATCTTCTGCATTTCCTGCAACAAATAAGCCGGGTCGTTGTGGGACACATACTTGTTTGCCGTGGTGGAAAAATTTTTGTGTCCCAAAATGGCCTGCACTGCGGTCTTTTCCAAGCCACACTCCACCATCTTGCTGCTGGCCGTGTGGCGCAGCGTGTGCGGGTGCACCCCCTCTATCTGGCACTCCTGCATCAAGGCCCGGAACTTTGTAGCCACATTGCGCTTATCCAGCTTTGTTCCGGTCTTGGACGGAATCAGCCATTCACAGCCACTGTCCAGCATCCAAAAGGCAATGATCTTGTAAATGGGGTCAAGGATGGGGATAATGCGGTTCTTGCCCGCTTCCGTCTTTTCGCCGCCCTGCATGTACCGCTCTTTCAGGTGCACATCCTCACAGCGCATGGAAAGCAGTTCGTCAATACGCATACCAGTATAAAGCAGAACCATCGCGATCTGGGCCGTCTGCCCAAACTTGGGGTCATTTTGTCGGCTGCTGATCTGCTCGATCTCCTGGGCGGTCAGGGTGCGTTCTGCCTTTCCTGTAGCCGCCGGGAGCTGCAGCAACATGGCATAGTTTTTGTTTATGATGTCCTGCGCCATTGCCCACTCACAAATTTGGCTAAAAAGCGTGCGCTGCTTTTCGCAGGAGCTGCGCGAGAGCCCCTTTTCCACCATTGCGTCAATGACCTGTTGATAATCTGCTGCTTTCAAGTCCCGCAACTGTCGGTCATATAGCGGCGCAGCCTTTGCATAGGCCAGCTCATACCCCTTTTGCATGTCCGTGCTGAGCTTTTCAAACTTTGGCTGCGCTCTCCATTGGGCATAGGCATCCGCAAAGGTGCATTTCAGACGCGCTGCGGGCGTATTCTGGGCGTTGTAAGCGTCCAGTGCTTGTACAGCTTCGCCTGCTGTTTCAAACGTTCCTAGAACGTCCCTGCGGGCCGTGAGCGCCACATACGGCCTTGCCCGCGTCCCGCTCAGTTTATACACGCTTCCGCTGCCCTTTGGACGGCGGCGCTTTTTTCTTTGCTGCGGGGCGGCTTCGGGCTGCTTCTTGCCGCAGTAGGGGCAAAAAGATGCATCGTCCGGTATTTCCCGGCGGCAGCAGGCTCGAATGCACTTCACGGCTCTTCACCTCGCTTTGCGGTATAGGATTGCTCTCCGTTCTTGGATGCAGTCTTACCGGCCTCATAGGCCGTGTGCAGCAGCTCCACGGGCGGCTGTACTTCGTCCGGTACCGGGTCAGCACCTGTAGCCACAGCCCATTTATAGGAGTCAAGTACCTGTCCGCAAATATTGACCTTGCTGTACAGCGGCGTATGAAGGTTGGCGCACACCTCAGCGAACACTGCAGGGGGATAACTTCCGTGCTTTCCCATCGCAATGAACAGGATCATCTCCTTCACAATGCGCGGAGCTTGGGCAAAATATGCCGCAAGTGCTGCGTCAAGATCTTCGTCCGTCATGGCGCTGGTGGATTGTCGGTACAACTCCGGGTGAAGCATTTCCTGCATGGGTGCAAGAGGGGATGTTCCGCAGGCGGTGAACCAGTCCATGATCTCGTCACAATCCGGACTGGAAAGCCCTTTCTCCCAGTTTTGCACGGTTCTTTCATTCCGCTCAATCATGCGGGCCATTTCCCGCTGGCTGAGACCCGCCGAAATCCGGGCCTTTGCAAGAGCCATACCGATTTTTGTAGCCGTAAAGTAACTCATAATCCCACACCTCACATTTTTGCTACGTGAAAAAATGAAAAATGACGCAGAAAAACTCCTGCGCCATTCGACAAAAAATATTCTGATTTTGTTTTCCATTGGCGCATGGTAGAATTTGGCTTATAAATCGTAGATATGCACAAAAGAAAGAGGAAAACAAAATGGATTTTGAGCAAAGAAATGGTAAAGAAGCTGAAATGACCATCATCGACGGTATGCCCGCCAGCATCCTGACCGGCACCGACCACACCCCTGCACCTTGGGAGGAATGAGCCATGAAAGACAAGATGAAGCACTTCAGCACCTATATCCGCGCCGCTCTGGCCTGTTATGTGACTATGACACCTGACCAGCAGGCCCTTGCGATGATGTACGCGTCCCACAAGATCGCCGCACTTGACAAGCTGCACGCTGCCGCCGGTGAGCCCGGCGGGGCGCTGGCGGCTGACTTGTTGCAAAATTTGCAACAACCTTGCGACCGCGAATAACAACGCGCATATTTTGCACGTTGTTCGGGCAAACCGCGCGTATTTAGTGAAAAACGCATTTTTTAGTGGATTTTTCCACAAAAAATGATAGCCAAATGGGGATTGACATCAACAACCAGCGGTTTTATAATACGGTTGTAAACAGGTTTACAAGCCCAAGCGTTTGCGTTGTTCCTCTTGCGATTTTCTAAAATTATCGTTGTGGAGCCTGATCTCGGATTCAATTTGAGCAGCAACACTTTCCCACTGGCTTGTATCGCCGCCTGCTATCCGGCGGTTGATCTCCCACACGTCCAAATGGCAACAGCCGCGGCCCAGTGGGGCGACGGTGGTCTTGCAGTCGGTTACATAAGCATTGTCTTTCAGCTCTTGCTTTCCAAGCTCTGTAAGCTCATATTTTTGCTTATCGTTCATCTGAATAAAGCCGCGAGCTTCAAGCGCTTTCAAGTGAAATCCAACGTTTTTGATGCCATACTGATACCACCAGAGCCCCGGATAACCGTGCTTTGGATGCGGGTACAGCTTTCCGCTTGAGCAATAGCTCAAAAGCTTGATTTCCGCAACGTAAAGGCCACGCTTTGACGGGTAAGAAATCTTTTTCCGCTCCTGAAAAGTAATGACTTTGCATGTGCCGTTTACGGCATCAAAAGACATCGACGGCGCGTAGTCCTTATAGTAAGACGGGTCTTGATAATACTGTCTTTCCTCTGGCGGGATAGGCGGTTCTATGTCCTGATCTAAGGCAAAAGCAGTGAAAAAGTCCATGGCTTACACCTCTTTCAGCTCTTCAAGCTTCAGATCCAGATAGCTTCTTGAACGCACGGGCATTTTGTCAAAGTAAGGCTCAAAGGATGCATACCACCTTTGATTCGAGTTTGCACGCCCTCGTTCCGTTTTAAGGGTAGAAAGCTTTTGCAGCTGCTTTGTATAGGCGTTGTCTATCAGGACGTTCACAGTGTCGGCAGTGGTTTCCTGACTGAGAGCTTGAGCTTTCAAAGAGGAGAGATCGCTGGTGAACTTTATCCCTTTCTGTTGCAGCTCAACCATGCTGTCCAACCGCTCCATAGCGAGATCGTACCTCGAAAAGAAAGTTTCCGGGTTAGTCGTTTTCTGCATGATGCTCAAGGAATCTTGAAATTCGTCCATTAAAATTTTGGCATTCATCCGGTCGATTTCCGCTATCGCTTCTTCTGGGGCAGACTTGCCAGCACTTTCTAAGTCAGGGAAATCAAAAGCGTCAGGAACAGCTGCGGCGTCTTTTAAATGATAAGAGCGGTATTTGGTTTTGTTGTAATCGACAACGCAAAGCGTTGCAACCAAAAAAGGAAAGGCGAAGAAAGCGATGAACAAAATGGAAATTTCTGAAATATTAAAAGAAGGTTTCCAGATGTTCAGTATAGGACACAAGCAAATTAAACCAATAGCAAAGCAGCCGGCCCACTGTAAAAGCGTAGGCCTTGCGTCTTTCCATTTTACGGATGTTTGCTTGTACGGCGTTCTTTCCTTGTAAGTCGGTTGAACTGTAGAACCGGGAGAAACGGAAGAAACGATAGCTTTTGCAATCGCACGCTGCGTGCGTTTGCTTGGCGTGAGCACTTTTGTAACTTTCCTCACAAACTTCTTGTTTCGTCTGGCCTGTTGATCGACGCACCAGACCTTTCCACGCCGTGACATGCCGCAACACCTCACACATAACAATTATATAAGGAGGACAAAACAAAATGCAGGACACATCTTTCAGCCCGGACGAAATCAGAAAAATCATCGAAAAGCTTAAGAGTGACCCTGCATTCCGTCAGAAAGTCCTCGATATTCTAAATAGTTGATTCAGAGCAACTCTCGGATCGCGTTCTTTTTTGCTTCCGAAGCGTTCAGAATCTTTTTCACCAGCTCAGCATCTTCTGGAGACAGACTGCTCAAGTCCATCTCTCCGGCGGTACTGGGCTTTTCTTTTTGTTCTTCGCCCATAAGCTCTTCAATGGAAATTTGTAGAAAATCAGACACAAGCAATAGCTTATCTTTCGGCGGATAGCGCTTTCCATTAGCCCATTTTCCTACTGTTCCGTTGGCGAATTTCAAATCCTTCTCCATTTTTGTAATGGAACTGTCTTGATTTTTACACGATGCACGGATAAATTCCACTAGTTCAGGCAAAGAACGCATAAAAAACTCCTCCAATAGCCTAATTTTCTATTGACAACTAGAAAATTAGGCTATATAATAGAGAACGTAAGGGGCAAACAAAACCAAAGCCTTTGACAACATTATATCGGGCAGACGCTAGATTTTATTCACTTTGTACCTCGCAACTACATAGTAGCATATTTTCTAGTGATTTTCAAGCCCGGAAAGGAGAATTGCTAGTGAATGTATCAAAAATTGACCAGTTTTGCAAACTGCACGGACTGAGCCGCACTGATCTGGAAGAAGCGGCGGGCCTGAGCAACGGCGCAATCGGCAAGTGGGAGCGTAGTGTTTACGGCCCCAGCATCTCGCAGCTGCTCAAGCTTGCAAAGTATTTCAAGGTCACGCTGAACGAGCTTGTGGTCTACGATGAGGAAGGAAAAGGAAAGGAGAATACAAGTGCCTGATTTTGAAACATTTCTGCTTGCGCTTGCATCGATTGCGCTCATTATCATTTATTTTGGCTTTTCGTGGGCTGTTATTTCCGGCCTTTGGTGGCTTATCTGCAAGATCATCGGTTGGCAGTTCTCTTTCGGCGTATCGACGGCAATCTGGATTGGCGCAATGCTGCTGAAGTGGGTAATGAGCCACAAGTGACAAAGGAGGCAGAGCCGTGAACCAAAACAAAAAGCCCAGCCGGAAATCCGACTGGGACGCGACCACGATTACGATTATCTGTATTTTGATAACCGTGCTTAATGTGTCACTTGTAGTATTCCAAATATTATGGTGGCTGCTAAGGTAAGAACTCCAACGACGAGGCTCCAACGAGAAAAGCTTTGCGCCTTTTTAGTTTCTCTCGCTTGCTCTTCTTGATTTTTCTGCATGATTTCCAGCATTTTGCGAACATCATCAGCATTTTGCTGTTGGATTTGATACGGCGTTGGCTTTTGCGGGTCGTACAGACTTGGGATTTTTCCCCTGCCGGCGCTCAGAATGCGTTCTACTTCATCTGAGCGTTGATTGAAGTATTCCAATGAATTCATTTTTTCACCCCCTCCCGCTCAAGTATAGCACGGGATGGGCAGACCACAAGGAGGTTTATTTTGAACGAGATCATCTTATCCACCCAGAACGGTGAGCCGGTTGTTTCCAGCCGGGAAGTCGCCAAGAACTTTGGCAAAGAGCACAAGGACACGTTGGAGAGCATCCGTCAGATTTTAGTGGCGGAAAATTCCGCCACTAAATTTTTCCACGAATCATCGTTTGAGTATCGCGGTCGTCAATTTCCTGAGTATTTTATGAACCGTGACGGCTTTACGCTGCTGGCTATGGGCTTTACCGGCAAGGCCGCGCTGGAATGGAAGCTGAAGTACATTGCAGCTTTCAACGAGATGGAGCGGAAGCTGGCACAGCGCCCGCAGCTGTCCCGCGCGGAGCTGATGGCGCAGGCCTTGATCGCCGCACACGACGAGCTGGAGCACAAGGACAGGCAGATCGCAGAGCTGACCCCGAAGGGCATCTTTGCGGATGCTGTGAGCGCCAGCAAGAAGAGCATCCTGGTGGGCGAGCTGGCAAAGCTGCTGTGCCAGAACGGCGTGCAGATCGGGCAGAACCGGCTGTTCGTCTGGATGCGGGAGCGCGGCTACATTATCAAAGACCCCAAGCGCAGCGACTACAACATGCCCACCCAGCGGGCTGTGGAGCAAGGTCTGTTCGAGATCAAGGAGACCACCGTGGTGCACTCCGATGGACACACCAGCATCAACAAGACACCCAAAGTGACCGGCAAAGGTCAGGTCTACTTTGTGAATCAGTTCATGAAGCACTAAAGCTACAGTGCGTAAGCAATATATTTTTGGAGGTTACAAAGATGAAAAAACTGCATGTGAAAGCTACGTTTATTGAGCCGGTGCTGGGCACATGGCCCGCAAATCCCAATGTGGCCCGCGAGTTTATCGCCAGCAAGTCGCCGGATGCTGCCACCATCGAGGATGAAGTGGCGGCTCTTGGCCCTGATGCGGTAGCTGACAAGGGCATGACCGTTTTCCCGCGTGACCCGGACGGCAATCCGATTTTTTACGATTACCAGATCAAAGGCATGTTCAAGGATGCCTGCGGTATGCTTTCCCGCATTGGCGGCAAGACCGAGACCGGCAAGAAGAAGGCCGTGAACGAAAGCGGCAAGCTGACCGCTTACAAGAAGGTCATTGACGGCCTGATCTTCATTCAGCCCCGCATGATTCCGATTCGGACAAACGGAGAGATTACCGACTGCCAGCGTCCGCTGCGTGCCCAAACCGCACAGGGCGAGCGCGTGAGCCTTGCCAACAGTGAGGAAATCCCGGCGGGCAGCAGCTGCGAGTTTGACGTGATCCTCCTTGACGACAGCCACGAAAAGGCCGTGCGCGAGTGGCTGGATTATGGCATTCTGCGCGGCATCGGCCAGTGGCGCAATAGTGGCAAGGGCCGGTTTACTTACACCGCCTATGAGGTGAAAGCCTGAGAGCGAGGGCATGGCATTGACAGCCCGGATTCGCGGAGGCAGGGCAAGGCTCGGCTAGGCAAAGGCAGAGCAGGGCAAAGCGTGGCTATGCAATGCAAAGCAAGGGCTATGAGGTGAACTGCTGTGCAGTGGCAGCGTGCTGCGACCTACCGCATCGCAGCGGCACTGAGAAGCACAGACGGGCAAGGCAAAGGCAAGGCGAGGCGAGGCAGAGCGATGTTTTGCGAAGCGAAGGCAGAGCATGGAGAGGCTGAGCAAGGCATGGCACGGCACCGAGAAGCAAAGGCACGGTGAAGCAATGCGAGGCGAAGGAATGGCAGAGAAAAGCGCTGATGTGATTTGCGAAGGAAAAGCGGTGCACCGTAACGTTTCGCTGCGGCAAGGTTTTGCTTCGGATGCATTGGCATGGAAGAGAGAAGAAATGCCGTGATTTGCAATGGAACAGCTGAGACAGCGGCGCAGAGCAGGGGCATTGAGAGGCCTTGAGAGGCACGGCGATGGAAAGGCGAGCAAGCGCAAAGAGCCGAGCTGCAACGGCACAGCAAAGAGAAGACATTTTATTAAAAGGAGTGAACAATTTGAACGACTTACAGATTTTTAGCAACCCTGAGTTTGGCAGCATCCGCACCATCGAACAGAACGGCGAGCCGTGGTTCGTGGGTAAAGATGTGGCCCAGGCGCTGGGTTACAGCAATGCAAGCAAGGCTGTGATGGTTCATGTCGAAGATGGTGACAAACGCTCTGTGATGGTAAGTTTTGGGGCAGATTCCCAAAATGGGAACGCGCCATCTGGCGAGAGCAAAACCACGTTTATCAACGAGAGCGGTCTGTACAGCCTGATTTTTGGCAGCAAACTGGAAGGGGCGGTGCGGTTCAAGCGCTGGGTCACAAGCGAGGTGCTTCCTCAGATTCGCAGGACCGGCAGCTACTCTATCGTGCAGGCAGACCCGAACTTGCCTCCGGAGCTGGCATTGGCAAACTGGAAGGGGCGGTGCGGTTCAAGCGCTGGGTCACAAGCGAGGTGCTTCCTCAGATTCGCAGGACCGGCAGCTACTCTATCGTGCAGGCAGACCCGAACTTGCCTCCGGAGCTGGCATTGGCAAACCAGACGTTGGCAGCGGTCAACAAGATTTACCAGATGCAGCTCTCCCAGGGCGAACGGTTGGACAAGCTGGAAGCTACCAAAACGCTTGACTATGCACAGCAGCTCGCGATTCAGGATGCAAAGAGTCAGCGCGTCGTAAATCTGCTTGGCGGCAAAAAATCTGCGGCATACCAGGATATGCGTAACCGCGTATTTTATGCTATCGGCCACGATTTAAAAAGGTTGTTTGGCTGCGGCTCTTACAAAGACATTCCCGCAATTCGGTTTGAAGATGCAAAATCGTATCTTGCCGCATGGATGCCTAAGCCGGAAATGCTGAATGAAATCCAGCAAGCAAACGGCCAGACCAGCCTGTTTGAAAGGGGTGCGTGATATGAAAACCACAATGCGCGATAAGGTTTGCCAGCTGATTGGCAAGTATCAGTATCTCGAAGACTATTACAAAACGAAAGCGTCCATCAGCACCCAAAAGGACCTCTGCGGCGGCGGATTTATCATCCGGCGGGCAGAGCCTGCACAGGCGGATATGTGTGGTCAGTTCTTGACCGACCTGAACAAGCTGCTGGAAGAGGACGACAAGAAGGAGGACACCGCCCATGAGTGAGAAGATCATCGCATACAAGGCCATGGACAAAAACATGCAGTGCCGTGGAAAGCAGTACGAGGTGGGCAAGACCTACCATGAGGACAAAGCGGACTGCTGCCACGCTGGTATGCACGCCTGCGAGAACCCGTTGGATGTGCTGCATTACTACCCGCTGAAGGACAACCCGCGCTTCTTTGAGGTCGAGTGCGGCGGGGACGTTGACAAGAGCGGAGAAGATAGCAAGCTGGCCTGCACTGAGCTGACGGTGAAAGGTGAGGTGAATTTTGCACGGCTGGTAAAAGCTACGGTGAACGCCGTTTTTAATCGGGTGAAGGGCAAAGCGCCTTTTTCCAGCGGCGATTACAGCACGGCAGGCACCAGCGGCGATTACAGCACGGCAGGCACCAGCGGACGTTCCAGCACGGCAGGCACCAGCGGCTATTACAGCACGGCAGGCACCAGCGGCTATTACAGCACGGCAGGCACCAGCGGCTATTAC
>ERZ1034768.75-NODE-75-length-39677-cov-8.387058_pt1 | contig 39677 bp, 40 predicted proteins | sample MGYA00520691_ERZ1034768 | MGnify/ENA primary metagenome ERZ1034768 (study PRJEB33766, sample SAMN09781704) | gut metagenome | biome: gut microbiome | host: Homo sapiens | place: Madagascar | study: EMG produced TPA metagenomics assembly of the PRJNA485056 data set...
GTATCAAAAATTCGGGCGTTTGTATAGGCTTTTTTGAGAAACTCCGAACTTTCTTGCCATTTTGTTACCTGAAATGTGGTCTGTGCAACTGCAAACAGGGGTTTTTGCGGGTCCGAGGGGCCCTTCCAGGCCCGCAGCTCGTCCAGATCGGCAAAAACGAACACCTCTCCACGGGTGTGCCCGACGATTCCCTGCACCTCCGGGTGGGTCTTATCGCCCGCCACCAGCAGCACCGCGTTCTCTTTTTCGGCCTGCTCGGCGATGCGCTGGATCTTCTGCACGAAGGGGCAGGTGGCGTCGTGATAGCGGACGCCGCGGGCGGCCAGCGCGTCATACACGCTGCACGGCACGCCGTGGCTGCGGATGACCACCTCATACCCGGCGGGGATGTCCTCCACCGTGTCTGCCACCAGCGCGCCCCGGCGCTGCATGTCTGCCACCGCCTGGGGGTTGTGGATCAGCGGCCCGAGGGTGGCCACCCTGCGTCCCTCGGCCAGCAGTCCGTAGGTCAGCTCCACGGCGCGGTTCACGCCAAAGCAGAACCCCGCCGTTTTGGCGACTTTGATCTCCATATTATTCTCCCATCTTCTCCCACGCATCCAGCAGTGCCTGCTTGTTGGCGCGCAGCTTTTTGGTGTCGCGGCGGCTTTCCATGGCAAACTGCGCAGCGGGCATCGGCTCGCCGTAGATCACCCGCACCTTGCAGAACAGATGCATCTTTCCGTCCGGGGTGTCGTACAGCAGACGGCAGGGCACAACGTCCACCCCGGCCTCGGCGGCAATGACGAACAGGCCGCTCTTGGGAGGCAGGAGCTTTCCTTCCTTTTCGCGGGTGCCCTCCGGGAAGATGAGCAGGGTCTTGCCCTGCCTGCAGGCTTCCACGGTCTGCGCAATGACCGCCATCTCATCCTTGGTGCCGCGGACGCACACGCCGCCGCAGCAGCGGAAGAACCAGGTCAGCAGGCCGTTGATCTCAAACAGCTCTTTTTTGGCGAACACGACCATCCGCCTGCCCCACCGCGTCACCACGATGAACACCGGGTCGATGGCGGAGATGTGGGTGGGTGCCAGAATATAGCCCTTCGTCTGCACTTTTTTCAGGTTCTCGCGGCCCTCCACATGGATGCGGAAGCCGATGTGCCACAGCAGCCATGCGAAAGGCACTAAGATGTAATATAATATCATTTTATCGTTTTATTCCTGTGTTTTAGATTTATTCAGCCTGCGAACCGGAAGTTTCTCCGAAGACCGTCCGCTGGGGTGGGACCCTGTTGCCCGAAGGGCAATAGGGCGGGCGATGGAATGGCCCGATTCGTGTCTAAGGAGGAAGCTTCCGGTTCACGGGCGTTTCCTTCAGCCGACTTTCTGTGCAATGATTTTCTTCATTGCAGCAAGGCTCTGTTCAAAATCCAGCTCCGAGGTGTCCAGCAGCACGGCATCGTCCGCCTGCTTGAGCGGCGCAGCGGCGCGATGGGTGTCCTGATAGTCCCGCTGCTTCACATCGGCCAGCACTTCCTCATAGGGCGTGTCGATGCCCTTTTCCCGGTACTCCTTCCACCGGCGGGTGGCGCGGGCTTCCGGCGTAGCGGTGAGGAAAATCTTCACCGTGGCATTCGGCAGCACCACCGTGCCGATGTCGCGGCCATCCATCAGCACGTCCTGCTTCCGGGCCATGTCCCGCTGCATCTCCAGCAGGAAGGCGCGGACGACGGGGTTTGCGCCCACAGCGGAAGCTGCCATGCCCACCTGTTCGGTGCGGATGGCGGTGCTCACGTCTTCTTCCTTTAAATAAATGTGCTGCTCACCGTCGATGAACGCAAAATGCAGTTCAATTTCCGGCAGCAGTGCGTTGACCGCCGCGTTATCCTTGGGGTCCTTGCCCGCGCGCAGGGCATACAGGCCGATGGTGCGGAACATGGCACCGGTGTCCACATAGATATAGCCCATCTCAGCCGCCAGACGGCGTGCCAGCGTGGATTTGCCTGCGCCCGCAGGCCCGTCGATCGCAACAGATACCATTTTGTATCTCTCCTTTTTAAGCCAAACGATTTAAAATGGCCGCCGCTCACGCTCTGGCCATCTTCAGCGGAAATTTATTTTTAATATTTACAGATCCGGAAAATCTGCGGATTTTCCAGATTTGATTTTTCACAAGCGGGGCCGCAACGGCCAACTGAATCTGCTGCTCGTTCCATTCGGGAACAGTTGCACAGCGGTCTGTGAGACTATCCCGGCAACAATCCTTTTTGTGAAAACGTATTTTGAAAACGACCGCAGTCGTTTTCAAAATACAAATCAAAAAAATCTATTCCTATAAATATGCCCAGAGCAGCGCGGAGGGCATTCAAAATTGTTTTGTCTGCAATTACAGATTATTTGCAAACGCCTGCGCGGTGCAGAAGGCGATCTGCAGATTGTAGCCGCCGGTGTAGGCGTCCACGTCCAGCACTTCGCCTGCGAAGTACAGGCCCAGTGCCTTCTTGCTCTGCATCGTCTTCGGGTCCACCTCGCGGACGGACACGCCGCCGCTGGTGATGACCGCATGGGCCAGGTCGCCCCGGGCGTCGATGGACACCCGCCAGTGCTTGCATAACTGCACCAGTTCCCGCTTCTGCTCCCGGGTGATCTGGTTTGCCTTGGTGGCCGGGTCGATGCCCCAGCGCGCCACCATCACCGGCTGCATGCTGGACGGCAGCAGCTTGACCAGCGCACCCTGCGCCGCGTGGTTCGCCAGCAGGGCAAAATCCCGCGTGATGCGGTCATAAAGCTGTTCCTCGCTGAGGGCAGGCTTCAGGTCGATCTCCGCATAATACCTGTGCTTTTTCATGTCGCCCAGATGGCTGGACGCACTCAGGGTCAGCGGGCCGCTGATGCCGAAATGGGTGAACAGCATCTCGCCCTGCTCGTCAAAGATGGCCTTGCCGTCCTCAAACAGGGTCAGCGTCACGTTTTTCAGGGCCAGGCCCATCATTTTTTTGCAGTCGGTGTCATGGCTCACCAGGCTCACCAGACTGGGCACCGGCTCCACCAGGGTGTGCCCGGCCTGCTGGGCCAGCTTGTAGCCGTCGCCGGTGGAGCCGGTGGTGGGGTAGCTCACGCCGCCAGTGGCCACCAGCACCGCGTCGGCCCGATATTCCCGGCCCGAAGTGCCCCGCACGCCGATGCACCGCAGGGCCGGGCCGGTCTTTTTCTTTTTGGGGTGGCGCGGGTTCTCCGGCACAGCGGGAGCCGCTTCCGGCTCCGGCGTTACATCTTCAAGGATCAGCTTTTTCGCGCCGTCATGTACAAGTTCCGCATCCTGTGCGTAGCGGAGAAGGGCCTGCCGGATTTCTTCTGCCTTGTCCGACACCGGGAACACCCGGCGGCCGCGTTCCACCTTCAGCTCCACGCCGAGGCCTTCGAACAGTTCCATAGTCTTGGCGGGCGGGAAAGCCCCCAGCGAGGAAAACAGAAACCGCGGGTTCGTGCGCACATGCCGCAGAAATTCCTCTGCCGGGCAGTCGTTGGTCACGTTGCAGCGGCCCTTGCCAGTGACCAGAATTTTCTGGCCGGGCTTGTCCATGTGCTCCAGCACCGTCACCTGATGCCCCTGCCGCACGGCGGCACCCGCCGCCATCAGTCCCGCCGCACCGGCACCTACGATCAACACCTTCGCCATCTGATTTCCTCCCAAAACGCCTAGTTCTACGTATATATCATACCAGAACCGTCCCGCAAAAGCAATGCAGCCCCGCCGGGAAAGAATGGATTTTTGGGCTGCAGACAGCGCAAAAGGCGGCAGAGCCGTTTCGCCCTGCCGCCTTTTCTGATGCTTTATCCGATGAGCTTTGCCGGGTCGAGGTACTTGTCCCCTTCCAGCACTTCCAGATGCACATGGGTCTCCTCGGTGCATTCGTTCGGGATGTTCCCCGCGCGGCCCAGCGTCTGGCCTGTGGACACGGTGTCACCGGCCTTCACCTGCACATCTGCCGTGCCGCACACCCGCCAGACGCGGCCTTCCCCGTCCTCGATGCTCACCACGCCGCCCCAGCGGCCATCCGTCTCCACGGCGGTCACCTTGCCGTTCACCGGGGCAGACACTGCCGCATCCTGGGCGCAGGCATAGTCCACGCCGTTGTGGGTGCGCCAGTCGCCCAGCGTCTTGTTGTAGACCAGCTCATCGCCGCTGCAGGCGTTGAGCACACGTCCCGTGACCGGCTGCGCGCAGGCAGGCGCTGCCGAGCTGCTGGCAGGCGCAGAGGAGCCTTGCAGTGCGGAGGGTTCGCGCACAGAACCAGCACCAGACACCGCCCCAGAAGACGAACCAGAGGATACGGCCCCACTCTCCGCTTTGGGCACACCGGCCACGCTGTTTGCTGCTTCGGTAACATCCTGCCATGGTTCATCCTCCACTTTCAAATCGGTATCCGGCACGGCGGCCTGCGGGGCGGAAGACGCCTCCGGCCGTGTCAGTTCTTCATAGCTTTTTTCCAGTTCATTTCGGACGGCGCGCACCGCCCAGACCCCCGCCGCGCCTGCCGCCACCAGGCAGGCCAGAAGCGCCAGCGCAAAGCCTTTGCCGCGCAAAAATCGTTTGATCTGCTCCATTTTCTTCGCTCCCATCTGTCGTGTTGTGTACGCATTGCTTCCGGGGTTAGTGTGGGGTGCCCGGCGGGATTTTATACAAAACACAGCCTTCTTTTCGCCATTTATAAGGAAAAGTACCGGGATGCCGCCCATTTTCTTGCATTTCCCGCTGCGGTATGCTATACTGTCCTGCGAACTGAACAGAAAAACAGCAGGTGCCTTCTGCCGCCTTTGCGCGGCGGGAAGGGTAAAAGGGAAGCGGGTGCAAATCCCGCACGATCTCGTCACTGTGATAAGGGAGCCCGCGTCAGGGTGCTTTGCACCAGCCATTGGAGCTTTGCTCTGAGAAGGCGGCGCCGGGCGGCGATCTTTCAGCCAGGAAACCTGCCTGCTGTTGGTACGGGGGCGAAAGCTCCAGATCACGAGGAATTGGTTGTACCAAAAAAGCTCTGAACCGCAAGGGCCTTTTTGTCATGCCATTCGCAGGACGAAAGGGCCCTTTTTTCATCTCTCTTTCCTGTACCCTTTGTTCGGTTCAGCCCGCAATTCATTCCACAGGAAAGGAAAAGACACACAATGAGAAAGATCGAAACCAAGAAGCTGGCGGCAGCCGTCACGGCTCTGGCCCTGTGCGCCGGTGTGCTCACCGGCTGCGGCGGCGCTGCATCCAGCACCGCTTCCAGCACCAGCACCGCCGCGTCCGCTGCTTCCAGCGAAGTGAGCAGCGAGGAGGCTGACGAAATGGCCGCAAAGAATGTGGCAGACCTGATCGACGCCATCTATGTGCAAGAGCGCAACGATGACACCGACGCCCAGTGCGAGGCCGCCAAGGCTGCCTGGGATGCCCTGACCGACACCCAGAAGGAGCTGGTCGAGGGCGAGAACGCCGACCCCGACTACTTTGGCCGTGACACCGGCGATGCTTCCAAGGATGACGCCCGCAACGAGGACAACATCGGCGAGAACGAACTGCTGGTGGTCTCCTTCGGCACCTCCTTCAACGACAGCCGCGTGAAGGACATCAAGGGCATCGAGGATGCTCTGCAGGAAGCTTACCCGGATTGGTCCGTGCGCCGTGCCTTCACCGCACAGATCATCATCAACCATGTGCAGGCCCGTGACGGCGAGAAGATCGACAACATGCAGCAGGCCATGGACCGCGCTGTGGCAAACGGCGTGAAGAACCTGGTCGTCCAGCCCACCCACCTGATGCACGGCGCTGAGTACGACGAGATGATGGAGATGATCGACTCCTACCGTGACAAGTTCGAGACCGTCGCCGTGGCTGAGCCCCTGCTGGGCGAGGTCGGCTCTGACGCCACCGTCATCAACCAGGATAAGGAAGACGTCGCCAAGGCCGTCACCGCTGCTGCCGTGAAGGAAGCCGGTTACGACAGCCTGAGCGCCGCCGCTGAGGACAAGGTCGCCTTCGTCTTCATGGGCCACGGCACCTCTCACACCGCAAAGGTGAGCTACAGCCAGATGCAGACCACCATGCAGACCCTGGGCTACGACAATGTGTTCATCGGCACCGTTGAGGGTGAGCCCGAGGAGACCGCCTGCGAGAACGTCATCGAGGCCGTGAAGGCTGCAGGCTACACCAAGGTCGTTCTGCGCCCGCTGATGGTCGTTGCCGGTGACCACGCCAACAACGATATGGCCGGTTCCGACGAGGATTCCTGGCTGAGCCAGTTCACTGCTTCCGGCGCATTTGACAGCATCGACTGCCAGATCGCCGGTCTGGGCGAGATCGAGGACATCCAGAACCTGTACATCGCTCACACCAAGGCTGCCATTGACTCCCTGAAGGGCTGATTTTTTCGGAACCCTCCCCGTCTCGCTGCCGCCGCTGCGGAGCCCGATGGAGAGGGTTCATTTTTTCTTAGAATCATGCTATAATAAAATCCAATTCTTTATAATGTAGAGGTATTTCTCATGAAACGCATTTTTTCCTGTGTTGTGACCGCTTCTCTCGCGCTGAGCCTGCTGGCAGGCTGCGGCGCTTCTTCTGCTGCTTCCTCTGCGGCGTCCAGTGCTGCTTCCTCCGAAGCTGCGTCCTCTGCCGCTTCTGTGGTTGAGACCGCTGCCCTGCCGGACGGCGTTTACACCGCTGACTTTGACACCGACAGCAGCATGTTCCATGCCAACGAAGCCTGCGACGGCAAAGGCACCCTGACCGTGGAGAACGGCCAGATGACCTTCCACGTCAGTCTGGTTTCCAAGAATATCGTCAACCTGTATCTGGGCAAGGCCGCCGAAGCCGAAGCCAACGCGTCCGACTGGCTGCAGCCCACCACCGATACGGTGACCTATTCCGACGGCACTGCCGAGGAAGTGTACGGCTTCGACATCCCGGTGTCTGCTCTGGATACCGACTTTGACCTTGCCATCTTGGGCAAAAAGGGCAAGTGGTATGACCACACCGTCAGCGTGCGCGATGCGGTGGAACAGGCCGCAGCTGAAACGCCCGCCGACGGCACCTACACCTGCGATGTGACGCTGGAGGGCGGCTCCGGCCGTGCCACCGTGGAAAGCCCCGCCGCCCTGACTGTGGCGGACGGCAAAATGACCGCCACCATCGTGTGGAGCAGCCCCAACTACGACTATATGATCGTGGACAGCGAGAAGTATCTGCCCACCAACACCGAGGGCAACTCCACCTTTGAGATCCCCGTGGCCGCGCTGGACACCGCGCTGGATGTGACCGCCGACACCGTGGCCATGAGCACCCCCCATGAGATCGAGTACACGCTGACCTTTGATTCGGCAAGTTTGAAGTAACATGAAAATCACCCGCAACCAATTTTTAAAGCTTCTCCCTGCTGCGGCACTGGCACTTTCCGGCTGCGGCAGCAAGACGGAGCCAGCAAATACCGAAAGTCTTGTTTTCTTCCACCATTACCAGCTGGACTATGCACAGCAGTTCACGGCGGACTGCTACGAAGGCGGCTATACCATGGTGAGCATCCCGGATTCCGGCCAGAAATTTCTCGTTGTGCCGCAGGATGCCGCCGAGGTGGACAGCCTACCCGCCGACGTGACCGTGCTGCGCCAGCCGGTGGAGAACATCTATCTTGTCTCCACCTCGGTGATGGACCTGATTTTGCATCTGGACGCACTGGACAGCGTGACCCTCTCCGGTACCCGGGCCGAAGGCTGGTATCTGCCCGAAGCAAAGCAGGCCATGGAAGAAGGCCGCATCGCCTATGCAGGCAAGTACAGTGCCCCGGACTACGAACAAATTTTGGCCGCGAACTGCGGTCTTGCCATCGAGAACACCATGATTTTGCACACCCCCGAAGTGAAGGAGCAGCTGGAGCATTTCGGCATCCCGGTGCTGGTGGAGCGTTCCAGCTACGAGAGCGGCCCGCTTGAGCGCATGGAGTGGATCAAGCTGTACGGCATCCTGCTGGGCAAAGAAGACACGGCCGAGCAGGTGTTTGCCGCGCAGGAAGCTGCCATTGCGCCGCTTTTGGAGCAGGAGCCCACCGGCAAGAGCTGCGCGTTCTTCTCCCTCAGCTCCAACAACCTCGCCACCGTGCGCAAAGGCAGCGACTATGTGGCCAAAATGATCGAGATGGCCGGCGGGACCTACGTCTTCTCGGACCTCACCGACAACGGCAACAGCCTTGCCACCATGAACCTGCCGCTGGAGGATTTCTACGCCGGTGCAAAGGACGCCGACGTGCTCATCTACAACAGCGCCATCGAGGGCACCATTGCATCCGTAAGCCAGCTGACCGAAAAGTTCCCGCTTTTGGCAGAGTTCAAGGCCGTGCAGAACGGGCAGGTGTGGTGCACGAGTCAAAGCCTGTTCCAGCAGAGCATGGAGCTTGCTGACCTCATCCTTGACATGAACAAGGTGTTCACCGAGGGCACGCCTGCCGCCGACACCCTGAAATTTCTCACCCATGTGGATTAACGAATGCTGATTTTACCGAAAGGAATGTCTATGACCCGTACCCGACGCCTTGCTGTCTCCTATCTTGCCCTTGCGGCGGCGCTGGCTGTGCTGTTTGCGCTGAACCTGTTCTGGGGCAGTGTGTCCCTTGCGCCGGGCGCAGTGCTGGCGGCACTTCTGGGCAAGGGGCAGGACACGCTTTCCATGAACATCATTCTGCAGCTGCGTCTGCCGCGCGCAGTGATGGCGGCGCTGCTGGGTGCGGCCCTCAGCGCGGCGGGCTACCTGCTGCAGACCTTCTTTGCAAACCCCATCGCCGGGCCCTTCGTCATGGGCATTTCCAGCGGGGCCAAGCTGGCCGTGGCGCTGACCATGGTGGTTTTCCTCAATCGCGGGATGCTCACCGGTTCGGTAACGCTCATCGTGGCCGCCTTCGTGGGCGCTATGGCCGCCATGGCCTTTGTGCTGGCGGTGGCGCGGCGGGTGCAGCGCATGAGCATCCTCGTCATCTGCGGCGTCATGATCGGCTACATCTGCTCGGCCATCACGGACATCGTGGTGGCCTTTGCGCAGGACTCCAACATCGTCAACCTGCACAACTGGTCGCAGGGCAGCTTTTCCGGCATGACCTGGGCCAACGTCCGGGCAGCGGCGCTGGTGGCCCTGCCTGCGCTGGCGGCTTCCTTTCTGCTGTCCAAACCCATGGCCGCCTACCAGATGGGGGAAGAATACGCCCGCAGCGTGGGTGTGAACGTCAAGCCGTTCTCGGCGGCACTGGTGCTGCTTTCCAGCCTGCTGGCGGCCTGTGTCACTGCCTTTGCCGGGCCCATCTCCTTCGTGGGCATCGCGGTGCCGCACCTCGTCAAGCAATTGCTGGGCAGTGCAAAGCCGCTGCATGTGCTGCCCGGGTGCTGCCTGGGCGGGGCGGCGTTCTGTTTGTTCTGTGACCTTTTGGCCCGCAGTCTGTTTGCGCCCACCGAGCTGTCCATCAGCTCGGTGACGGCAGTGTTCGGCGCGCCGGTGGTCATCGGACTGCTGGTGCGGCGCAATCAGGAGGGTGCACGATGAACGAGACCTTTCTCTGCACGGCAAATGACCTTGCCATCGGCTACGGCAAAACGCCGCTTCTCTCCGGCATTGCGCTGGGGGTGCAGCCCGGCCAGATTTTGACCCTCATCGGGCCCAACGGCGCGGGCAAATCCACATTGCTGCGCACGCTGGCGGGCCAGCTGGACCCCATGGGCGGCGCGGTGCTGCTGGACGAAAAGAACCTTTCCGACTATACCGGCACCCAACGGGCCCAGAAGCTTGCCCTGATGGCACCGCACAGCCGCCGCATGGAGCTGACCACCTGCTTTGACTTTGCTGCGGCGGGCCGCTACCCCTACACCGGGCGGCTGGGCATCCTCTCGGCCGAAGACAAACGGCAGGCGCACAGTGCACTGGAACGGGTGGGTGCAGCCCATCTCGCCGACCGGGATTTCAACCGCATCAGCGACGGCCAGCGCCAGCGCGTTCTGCTGGCCCGGGCCCTGTGCCAGCAGCCGCAGGTGATTTTATTGGACGAGCCCACGTCCTTTCTGGACATCAAGGGCAAGATCGAGCTGCTGACCATTTTAAAAGAGCTGGCCCATGGTGAGCATCTCGCCGTGGTGCTGAGCCTGCACGAGCTGGAACTGGCGCAGAAGATTGCCGACGCGGTGGTGTGCGTCTCCCCTGCCGGGGTGTCCGGCGTGCTGACGCCGGATGCTGCCTTTGCGCCGGAGAACATCCGGGCGCTGTATGGCCTGACGGAAGAACAGTACGCTGCTCTATACGGCGCACCGGAGCCGCCAAAGCCGGAAGCCAACCCGGCTGGGCCGCAATTTGAGCATTACGTCCGCAGCGGGCAGAAGCTGCTGCGCTGCGGCTACACCACCGGCACCTGTGCGGCCCTGGGTGCGGCGGGCGCGGCCCGGCTGCTGCTCACCGGCCATGCACCGGAGACGGTGGCTCTGCGCACACCGAAAGGCATTGTGGTGGAGGTGGCACCCATCTTCTGCCGCAAAACGGACACCGGCGCAGAATGTGCCATTCGCAAGGACGGCGGCGACGATGTAGATGTGACCACCGGCCTGCCGGTCATTGCGTCGGTGGTGCTGGAGCCGGACACGCCCGGCGTGCGCATCTTCGGCGGTGCGGGCGTTGGCCGGGTGACGAAGCCCGGCCTTGACCAGCCCGTGGGCGAAGCCGCCATCAACCATGTGCCCCGCCAGATGATCGCCGATGCGCTGGAACGGGAGGCCGAGAACGCGGCCTACACAGGCGGCTTTGCCGTGACCATCTCCATTGAGGGCGGGGCCGAGACGGCAAAGCGCACCTTCAACCCACACATCGGGGTGGAGGGCGGGCTTTCCGTGCTGGGCACCAGCGGTATCGTGGAGCCCATGAGCCAGCAGGCCATTCTGGACACCATCCAGCTGGAAATGAATCAGGCCGCTCTGCGTGCCAAAAACACAGACGGCCCCCGGCGTCTGGTGCTGGCCCCGGGCAACTACGGGCTGGACTATCTGGCCAGCGCCCTGCCGCAGTTCGAGCGGTTCCCGGTAGTCAAAACCTCCAACTTTATCGGTGACACGCTGGATATGGCCGCAGCGGCAAACTTTGAAGAAGTGCTTCTTGTAGGCCATGTGGGCAAGCTGGTCAAGCTGGCGGCGGGTGTCATGAACACCCATTCCCACACCGCCGATGGCCGCGCCGAGGTGTTCTGCGCCCACGCAGCGCTGTGCGGCGCTTCCCGCGAAGTGTGCGGGGCCCTGATGGACGCCGCCACCACCGATGCCTGTCTGGACATTCTGGACGGTGCAAACCTGCGCACCCCGGTGCTGGAAAGCATCCTTGCCGCCATCCAGCTGCACCTTGACCGCCGGGCAGGCGGGGGCTTCCGGGTGGGTGCGGTGCTGTTCTCCAACCAGCACGGCCCGCTGGGCGAAACTGAAACCGCAAAGGAGCTGATGGAAGAATGGCAGAACTGAAAGGCATCTTTTACGGCGTCAGTGTGGGCCCCGGCGACCCGGAACTGCTCACTCTGCAGGCGGTGCGGCTGATTCGGCAGTGCCCGGTGCTGGCCGCGCCGCAGACATCCTCCGGCCAGATGCTGGCGCTGGACATCGCCCGCCGGGCATTGGGTGATGCACTGGACGGCAAGGCCATCGTTCCCCTACACTTTGCCATGAGCCGTGACCCGGCGGTGCTGGCGGCATCTCACCGGCAGGCGGCGCAGGCCGTGCGGCCTTTTCTGGATGCCGGGCAGGACGTTGCCATGCTGAACATCGGTGACGTTTCCATCTACGCCACCTTCGGCTACCTGCAGGAAATTCTGCAGGCGGAAGGCTATGCCACCGCCATGGCGGCGGGGGTGCCCAGCTTCTGCGCGGCGGCGGCGCGTCTGAACGTTCCCCTCACCGGCGGAATGGATGCCCCGCTCACCATTGCGCCCGGCGGCTGGGCAGACCGCGTGCTGGAAACGCCCGGTACCAAAGTCCTGATGAAGACCGGCAGGCAGCTGCCCGCTTTACTTGCTGCCCTGCAGCAGGCGAAAAAATTTGAAAACAGTGCCCTTGTGTGCAATTGCGGCCTGCCGGACGAAGCCGTCTGGCCCGACCTTTCCGCTGCCCGGCAGGAAGAATCGGCGGGCTATTTTGCCACCGTTCTGGTAAAGGAGTAACGCTATGGTACATTTTGTTGGCGCAGGCCCCGGTGCACCGGACCTCATCACCCAGCGCGGCGCGGCCCTGCTGCAGGCCGCCGACTGCATCATCTATGCGGGCAGTCTCGTGAACCCGGCCCTGCTTGGCCTTGCCAAAGCGGGCTGTGCAATTTACAACAGCGCCGAGATGACTCTCGAGCAGGTTCTGGATGTGATGCGCCGGATGGAAGCTGCCGACAAGACCACCGTGCGCCTGCACACCGGCGACCCCTGCCTTTATGGAGCCATCCGGGAGCAGATGGACGTGCTGGACGCCGAGGGCATCCCCTACGATGACACGCCAGGCGTTTCCAGCTTCTGCGGCGCGGCAGCGGCGCTGAACGCCGAGTACACCCTGCCCACTGTCAGCCAGACCGTCATCATCACCCGCATGGAGGGCCGCACCCCGGTGCCGGAAAAGGAAAAGCTGGCAAGCCTTGCTTCACACGGGGCCACCATGGTCATCTTCCTCTCCATCGGTCTGGTGGACAAGGTGCAGGAAGCCTTGCTTGCAGGTGGTGCCTACACGGCAGAGACCCCGGCAGCGGTGGTGTACAAAGCCACCTGGCCGGAACAGAAGACCGTTCGCTGCACCGTGGGCACGCTGGCCGAGAGCGTCCATGCGGCACACATCACCAAGACGGCCCTCATCGTGGTGGGCGGCTTCCTGGGCCAGAATTACGAGCGCAGCAAGCTCTACGACCCGGCCTTCACCACCGCGTTCCGCAAGGGGACCGACCAGTGACCCGGGCTTACCTTGCCTTTACGGCAAAGGGCCTTGCGCTGGCCCAAAAACTGGCGGCAGCCTATTCCGGCAGTGTGGCCCGCTGCGGCCATGCGCCCGGGCAGGTCGGCCTTGCCGACTGGACAGCCCGGCAGTTTGCCGGGAGTGACGCTCTGATCTTTGTGGGCGCTGTTGGCATCGCAGTGCGGGCCATTGCCCCCCACTGCCAGAGCAAGGCGTCGGACCCCGCCGTGGTGGTGCTGGACGAGTGCGGGCATTTTGCGGTGCCCATCCTCTCAGGCCACCTCGGCGGTGCCAACAACCTGGCCCGGGCGCTGGCGGCTGTGTGCGGCGCGGTGCCGGTCATCACCACGGCTACCGATGCAAACGGTGTGTTTGCGGTGGACGAGTGGGCCAAGCACCAGAACTGTGCTGTGCTGGAGCCGGAGCGCATCAAGCTTGTCAGCGGCGCATTGCTGGCGGGCAGGCCCGTGCACTTTGCATCCGACTGGCCCATTGCAGGCACGCCGCCTGCGGGCCTGACCGAGAGCGCAGATGCCCCGGACTTTGCCCTCACCCTCTGCCCGGCGGGGGATGCCTTGCATCTGGTGCCCCGCATCGGGGTGCTGGGCGTAGGCTGCAGACGCGGCACCAGCGCCGGCACGCTGGAAGAAGCTTTCGCGGCCTTTTGTGCCGCAAACCGGCTGGCCCTGCAGTGCATCACGGCGGCGGCCAGCATCGACCTGAAACAAAACGAAGCGGGCTTACTTGCCTTCTGCCAGGATCACGGCTGGCCGGTGGAGTTCTTCCCCGCCGAAGCCCTGCGCGCCGCGCCCGGCAGTTTTACGCCCTCTGCCTTTGTGCAGAGCGTCACCGGTGTGGACAATGTCTGCGAGCGCTCAGCAGTGTTGGCCGCAGGCGGGCCGCTCGTTTTTCACAAATACGCCCACACCGGCGTGACCTTTGCGCTGGCAGTGCGGCCCTTTGCCCCGGATTGGAGGTGGCAGAATGTTTGACCCGATGGAATTTGAGATCGACCAGCCGGAAAAGATCGTCTATGCGGTCGGCCTCGGCCCGGGCGACCCTTACTATATGACCCAGGAAGCCCACAATGTCCTCGAAAGTGTGGACGCCATCTGCGGCTACAAGCTGTATCTCGACCTGATCGAGCCGGAGTTTCCCTGCGAGGAATACTATTCCACCGGCATGACGAAGGAGATCGACCGCTGCCGCTGGGCGCTGGAAAAGGCCAGCACCGGCAAACGGGTGGCGCTGGTGTGCAGCGGCGACGCGGGCGTTTACGGCATGGCCAGCCCGCTGCTGGAGCTGGCCGAAGAATACCCGGACGTGACCATAGAGGTCGTGCCCGGGCTCACCGCTGCCCTCAGCGGTGGGGCGGCTCTGGGTGCCCCGCTGGCCCATGATTTCTGCGTCATTTCCCTTTCCGACCGGCTCACCCCGTGGGAGGTCATTGAAAAGCGGCTGGCCTGCGCGGCCATGGGTGATTTCTGCGTGGCGCTGTACAACCCTTCCTCCAAGGGCCGCCCGGACTACCTGCAGAAGGCGGTGCGCATTCTGCGCGCTAACGGCAAGGGCCCGGAGACGGTCTGCGGCCTTGTGCGCAACATCGGCCGCGAAGGCCAGACCAGCTGTGTGCTGACCCTGGCCGAGCTGGAAAACACCCCGGTGGATATGTTCACCACCGTGTACATCGGCAACGCAGCCACCCGCGCGGTCTCGGGCTGGATGGTCACGCCTCGGGGGTACCGCAAGTGAAGGCGGTCGTGTTCAGCGGCACCACCGAGGGCCGCCGTTTCTCCCAGAAGCTGGCCGCACTGGGTGCCAAAGTGACCGTCTGCGTGGCAACGCCGCTGGGTGCCGAGGAGCAGGGCGAGATGGCGGGCATCACGGTGCATGCCGGGCGGCTGCAGCCGGACGCCATGGCGGCGCTGCTGGCAGGTGCAGACCTCTGCATCGACGCCACCCACCCCTACGCGGTGGATGCCACCAAAAACATCCGCGCGGCAGCGGCGCAGGCGGGCGTGGAATACCGCCGCCTGCTGCGGGCCCAGAGTCCCCTGCCCGAGGGCTGCGCCGTGTTTGAGACGGCGGCACAGGCCGCAGAATACCTTGCCCGGCAGAGCGGCAATGTGCTGTTGGCCACCGGTGCCAAGGAGCTGGCCGCCTTTGCGTCCCTCGACCCGGCCCGGCTCTACCCCCGCGTTCTGCCCACGCCGGAAGGCATTGCCACCTGCGAGGCAGCCCACATCCCACACCGGAACATCATCGCCATGCAGGGGCCGTTCAGCCTTGCGCTGAATGTTGCTTTGATGGAGCAGTTCCATATTCAATATCTCGTCACCAAGGACGGCGGCGCGGCAGGCGGCTTTGCCGAGAAGGTACAGGCCGCTGCCAAAACCGGCGCACAGCTGGTGGTGCTGCGCCGCCCGCCGGAGGTCGGCGAGACCGAGGACGAATTATTCACGCATTGTCAGGAGATGTTGCGATGGTCACACTGATCGGTATGGGCAGCGGCAGATGGGAAGCCCTTTCCGCACAGGCACAGGCCGCTGTGGGCGGCGCGGGCCTTGTGTTCGGCACAAAACGGCTGCTGGCGGGCCTGCCCGCAGACTGCACCGCCCGGCAGTTCGCGCTCTACCAGCCCGCCGACATCCTTGAAACGCTGGCGCAGAACCCCGGGCAGGACGCCGCCGTGCTCTACAGCGGCGACACCGGGTTTTACTCCGGCGCGTCCGGCCTGCTCACGCCGCTGCGGGCGCTGGGCATCCCGGCCCGGGTGTACCCGGGCGTTTCCAGCGTGCAGCTGCTCTCGGCGGCGCTGGGCCGCCCGTGGCAGGACTGGAAGCTGGTCTCGGCCCACGGCTGTGCCTGCGACCCGGTGGCAGAATGCATGACGAACAAGGCCGTATTCTTCCTCACCGGCGGCACCGAGACGCCCGCCACCCTCTGCCAGAAGCTGACCGCTGCCGGCATGGGCGCAGCCCACGGTGTTGTGGGCGAGAACCTTGGCACCGAAGCCGAAGCCATCCGCTACGGCTCTGCCGCCGAACTGGCCGGGCAGAGTTTTGCACCGCTCAGCGTGCTGCTGGTGGAAAACTTCGATCTTCCGCCGCTTCGTTCACAGGGCTGGCCGGATGAAGCCTTCACCCGGGGCGACGTACCCATGACCAAGCAGGAGGTGCGTGCCGCCGCGCTGGCAAAACTGGCGGTGACCCCCACCGATACCCTGTGGGATGTGGGCGCAGGCACCGGCAGCGTGAGTGTGGAATTGGCCCTTGCGGCCCCGAAAGGCCGCGTGTACGCTGTGGAGTGCGAGCCGGACGCCTGTGCGCTCATCCGCAAAAACCGGGAGAAATTCCGTGCTTACAACCTGACCCTCATCGAAGGCAAAGCGCCGGAAGCTCTCGACGGCCTGCCCGCCCCGGACGCCGTGTTCATCGGCGGGACGAAAGGCGGCATGGAGGCCGTGCTGGACGCGGTGCTTACCAAAAACGCGGCGGCACGCATCTGCATCTCGGCCATCGCACTGGAGACCCTGAGTGCCGCCATCACCGCGCTGACCGCCCGGGGCCTGACCGCCGAGGTGACGCAGATTGCCGTCAGTCGCACAAAACCGGCGGGTCGCCTGCACCTGCTCATGGCCAACAACCCCACCTTCCTCATTACAGGGACACGCAAATGATGCAATTTCTCATCGCCGCGCCGTCTTCCGGCAGCGGCAAGACCACCGTCACCTGCGCGGTGCTGGCAGCACTGAAACGGCGCGGGGCCGCCCCCTGTGCCTTTAAAACTGGGCCGGACTACATCGACCCCATGTTTCACCGCTCGGCTCTCGGCGTAGAAAGCCACAATCTGGACCTGTTTCTTTCCACCAAAGACACCGTGCAGGCCCTTTATGCCCGCTACGCCGCCGGGCACGGTGCCGCCGTGTGCGAGGGAGCCATGGGCTTTTACGACGGGCAGGGCCTGACCACCCGGGCCAGTGCCTGGGAGCTGGCAGATACGCTGGGCCTGCCGGTGCTGCTGGTGGTGCAGCCCAAAGGGGCCAGCGTGACGCTGGCGGCTCAAATTCAGGGTTTGGTGCACTTCCGCAAAAGCAGCCATCTCGCAGGCATTCTGCTCAATAACTGCTCCGAAAAGCTGTACAACATGCTCAAACCCCTGCTGGAGGCCGAGACCGGCCTGCCGGTTCTGGGCTATCTGCCCCACCTGCCTGAAGCTGTGGTGGAGAGCCGCCATCTCGGCCTGAAAACCGCCGATGAAATTGCCGGCCTGCAGGAAAAGATCGCCCTGCTGGCAGACAGCCTTGTGCTGGATTGGGACAAGCTGACCGAACTGACCGAGAAACCGGAGCCGGAAAGCGAAAGGCTTCCTCCTTGGGGGAAGGCTTCCATGCTTCCCCGCATCGCCGTGGCAAAAGACGAAGCCTTCTGCTTCACCTATGCCGAAACGCTGGACGCTTTGTGGGACGCCGGGGCAACGCTTGTGTTTTTCAGCCCGGTGCACGACGCCGCCCTGCCGGAAGGCATCGGCGGGCTGTACCTGCCCGGCGGTTACCCGGAACTGTACGCCCGGCAGCTGAGCGAGAATGGGACCATGCGCACATCCATCCGGGCCGCTGTAAACGCCGGTCTGCCCACGGTGGCCGAGTGCGGCGGCTTTTTGTACCTGGGGCAGAGCCTGGAAGATGCCGACGGGCAAATCTTTCCCATGGCAGGCGTTCTGCCGGGCGAGGGCATCCGGGTGGGCAGGCTGGTGCGGTTCGGGTATGCGACGCTCACCGCAAAGGCGGACAGCCTGCTGTTCCGCGCGGGAGAAAAGCTGCCCATCCACGAATTCCACCACTGGGATTCCACCGCAAACGGCACTGCATTTACTGCCTGCAAAAGTGCAAAAATGCAGTGGGAATGCGGCTTTGCAACTGAGAATTTCTATGCGGGCTTCCCGCATTTTTACTGGGCGGGCACACCCCTGCCCCGCCGCTTCGTGGCGGCGGCAGAATGCTATACAAAAGGACAACAAAAATGACCGAAACCGAATTGAAAACCTTGCTCACTTCCATCACACCCCCGGACGAAGCCGCCCGGGCGGCGGCCCACGCCCACTGGGCCAGCCTTGCAAAGCCCCTGGGCGGGCTGGGTGCGCTGGAGACCCTGCTGGAAGACGCCGCCGCCCTTACCGGCAGCGCGGCGCTGAGCTTTGACCGCCGGGTGGTGGCGGTGCTCTGCGCCGACAACGGCGTGGTGGCTCAGGGCGTGAGCCAGACCGACCAGAGCGTGACCCGTGCCGTGGCTGAGAACCTCGCCATGCGCCGCACCAGTGTTTGCCAGATAGCCCGCACCGCCCATTGCGACGTGCTGCCCGTGGATATGGGCATCGCGGGCGAACCGGTGCCCGGCGTGCGAAACTGCCGCATTGCATCCGGCACGGCAGACTTTACGGTTGGCCCTGCCATGAGCCGGGCGCAGGCCGTGCAGGCCATTGGGGCGGGCATTGCCCTTGCCCGGGAGCTGGCGGACAACGGCTACCGGCTCATCGCCACCGGCGAGATGGGCATTGGCAACACCACCACCTCCAGCGCGGTGGCGGCGGTGCTGCTGGGCCAGCCGGTCGAACGGATGACCGGGCGCGGCGCGGGCCTTTCGGACGAAGGGCTGGCCCGCAAGGTGGACGCCATCTGCCGGGGCATCCTTGTCAACGAACCAGACCCGGAAGACCCGTTGGACGTGCTGGCAAAGCTGGGCGGTTTTGATATCGCGGGCCTGTGCGGCGTTTTTCTGGGCGGTGCGCTGGCCGGTGTGCCCGTGCTGATGGATGGATTCATCAGCGGCGTGGCCGCCCTGTGCGCCGTGCGCCTGTGCCCGGCGGCCGCAAAAGCGGTGTTCGCCAGCCACTGTTCGGCCGAGCCTGCCGCACGGCTGGTGCTGGAAGCCCTGGGCAAGTCGCCCCTCATCACGGCAAACCTGCATCTGGGCGAAGGCACCGGCGCGGTGGCGTCCATCCCTCTGTGGGATATGGCGCTGGCCGTGTACGGCGGGTGCTACTCCTTCACGGAGGGCGGCATCACGCCGTATACTCCCCAATGCTGACGCTGGTGCTGGGCGGTGCGGCCAGCGGCAAAAGCGAATATGCGGAAAGCCTTGTGCTGAAAACCGCGCTTCCGCGTTATTATCTTGCCACCATGCAGGTGTGGGACGCCGAATGCGCCGCCCGGGTGGAAAAACACCGCAAAATGCGGGCCGCCAAGCAGTTTGAAACCGTGGAATGCCCCCTGCATCTGGACGCGGTGCGTCTGCCCGCCCGGGGCACGGCATTGCTCGAAGACCTCGGCAACCTTGCCGCCAACGAGCTCTACGACCCCGCCGGGGCGGGAGAGAACGCAGCGGCCGCCATCCTGCGCGGACTGGATTCGCTGGCCGCCCAGTGCGAACACCTGATCGTTGTCTCCAACGAGGTATTCAGCGGCGGGGCCGACTATGCAGGCGATACCGGCCGCTATCTGCTGGCTTTGGCGCAGGTGAACAACGCCTTCGCCGCCCGGGCCGACAACGTGGTGCGGGTGGTGTGCGGCATCCCCGTCTTTTACAAAGGAGAAAAAATATGATCGTTTTGCAGACCATTGCGGTGGCCTTTGCCATGTTCTCGGCCATCCCGGTGCCGCAGTTCGAGTGGAACGAAAAGAACATGCGCTATGCGATGTGCGCTTTTCCGCTCATCGGGCTGGTCATCGGCGCGGCGTGGTGCGTGTGCGGGGCCCTGCCGCTGCCGGGCCTTGCCAGAGCGGCAGGCTTTGCGCTGGTGCCGGTGTGGGTGACCGGCGGCATCCATCTGGACGGCTACGCCGACACCTGCGATGCCCTTTCCAGCTACGGCGACCGGGAAAAGAAGCTGGAGATCTTAAAAGACCCCCACTGCGGTGCCTTTGCGGTCATCCGGCTGTGCAGCTATTTTCTGGCCTATTTTGCCCTGTGCACCTGCGTGCAGTTCACGCCCCGGGTGGGCGCACTGTGGACGCTGGCACTGGTGCTGGAACGCACCCTCTCGGGCCTTGCGGTGGCATCCTTCCCCATGGCAAAAAACACCGGCCTTGCCCATACCTTTGCCACGGCGGCAGACAAAACCACTGTGCGCCGGGTGCTGACCGTGCTGGCTGTCGTGCTGGCCGCCTGCATGATGTTCCTTCACGGCTGGGCGCTGGTGCTGGCCGCGCTGGCAGTGCTGTTCTATTATAATAAGATGAGCGCAAAGCAGTTCGGCGGCATCACCGGCGACCTTGCCGGGTGGTTCTTGCAAAAGGCCGAGCTGTGGATGCTGGCGGCGCTGGCCGCCTGCCAGTGGGGAGGGCTGTTATGATCTTTATCACCGGGCCGCTCTACAGCGGCAAGCGCACCTTTGCGCAGACACTGCCCGGCCACAATTTAAAAATGCGGGCCGACGTGCAAAATTTGGCGGCAGACGCCGCTGACCTGTCTGCCCTTGCGGACAGGCTTGCCCATGAATACGATATCCTCATCGCCACCGAAGTGGGCGGCGGTGTTGTGCCGATGGATGCAAACGAACGGGCCGACCGCGAAGCAGCGGGCCGCCTTGCCTGCCTGCTGGCGGCGCGGGCCGACTGCGTGGTGCAGATGTTCTGCGGCATCCCCACGGTTTTGAAAGGAGAACTTCCAACATGCTGATCTATCTTCTGCGCCACGGCCAGACCGAGTACAACGCCCAGAAGCGTTATCAGGGCCAGCGCGACATCCCGCTTTCGCCCGCAGGCGCGGCCCAGCTGTGCCGTGCCGATTTCGACCCGGACGTGGTCTACGTTTCCACCCTGCAGCGCACCAGCCAGACAGCGCACATCCTGTTCCCCACCGCAAAGCTCGTGCAAGTGGACGGGCTGAAGGAGATGTGCTTTGGCAGCTTTGAGGGCCGCAATTTCATTGAGATGGAAAAAGACCCCGAGTATCAGGCCTGGGTACAGGCCAACTGCGAAAGCTCCTGCCCGGACGGTGAGCGCAAGGCCGATTTCTCGGACCGTATCTGCCGCACCTTTGCCCAGCTGGTGGACAAGGCCCTTGCCGCAGGGGAACAGCGGCTGGTCATTCTGGCCCACGGCGGCACCCAGATGGCGGCTATGGAACGGTTCGCCCTGCCCCGCAGGGACTATTATGACTGGTGCGGCCCCAACGCAGGCGGCTATGTGCTGGATGCCAAGGACTGGACCGAAAAGCGAGTACTTTACCTTGTAAAAACCGTCCAGTATACGAAGGAGGCCCAGTGATGATCCTGTGGGCTGTATTGGGCGGCTTCGTGCTGGACGCGCTTTTCGGCGACCCGGCCTGGCTGCCGCACCCGGTGGTGCTGATGGGCAAGTGCATCTCCCGGCTGGAAAAGTTCCTGCGCGCCCGCCTGCCCAAAACGCCGCAGGGCGAAGTGTTGGGCGGCGGCATCGTGGCATTCTGCCTGCCGGTGGGCACCTTTCTGATTACCAGCCTTGTCTGCCTGCTGGCGGCAAGGATCAGCCCCTGGCTGGGCCTTGCCGTGCAGATGTTCTGGTGCGGGCAGGCGCTGGCGGCCAAAGGGCTTGTGCAGGAAAGTACGAATGTGTATGCCCAGCTTATCAAAAATGACCTGCCCGCCGCACGCAAGGCCGTGAGCCGCATCGTGGGCCGCGACACCGAAGCCCTCACCGCCGAGGGCGTGACCAAAGCCGCCGTGGAAACGGTGGCCGAGAATGCCAGCGACGGCGTGATCGCCCCGCTTTTGTACATGCTCATCGGCGGGGCACCGCTGGCACTCACTTACAAAGCCATCAACACGATGGACAGCATGCTGGGCTACAAAAACGAGAAGTACCTCTACTTTGGCCGCATCCCTGCCAAGCTGGACGATGTGGCCAACTACATCCCCAGCCGCCTTGCCGCCCTTTTGTGGGTGGCGGCCGCAGCCTTTACCGGCAATGATGCCAAAGGTGCATGGCGCATCTGGCGGCGCGACCGGCGCAACCATGCCAGCCCCAACAGTGCCCAGACCGAAAGCGCCTGTGCCGGTGCCCTGGGCGTGCAGCTGGCCGGGCCGGCCTATTATTTTGGCGAATACTATGCAAAACCCACCATCGGCGATGCCCTGCGGCCCATTGAGCCGCAGGATATCCTGCGCGCCAACCGCATGATGTATGTGGCCAGCGCCTTTGCGCTGGCATGGGGTGCAGCAGCTCTCTGAAGGCTTCCCCCTCGGGGGAAGGCTTTATTATGGAGGATTTTTATGCAACCACTGATCCATGGCGGCGACTGGGCGGGCTACCGCGCCGAGTTCGGCCGCGATCCGCTGGATTTTTCGGCCAATGTCAGCCCGCTGGGCCTGCCCGATGGGGTGGCAGAGGCCATCACGGCGGCCCTTGCCACTGCTGACCGCTACCCCGACCCGCTGTGCCGCGCCCTGCGGGCAAAGTTGGCTGTGGCCGAGAATGTGCCCGCCGAAAGCCTTTTGTGCGGCAACGGCGCAGCAGACCTGATCTTCCGGCTGGTGCTGGCCGCAAAGCCCCGCACCGCACTGGTGACAGCCCCTACCTTTGCCGAATATGCCACAGCCCTTGAAACCGTGGGCTGCACGGTGGAGCGGCACTTTTTGCGGGAAGAAAATGATTTTGCGGTGACGGAAGATATCCTGAATGCGGTGCACCCGGGCATCGAGATGGTGTTCCTCTGCCAGCCCAACAACCCTACCGGCCAGCTGGCCCAGCCTGCCCTTGTGGAAGCCCTGCTGCACAAATGCGAAGCCGTGGGCGCACGGCTGGTGGTGGACGAGTGCTTCCTCGATTTTCTGCCCGAGGGCGATACGCTCTCAGCAAAGCGGCTGCTGCAGACCAGCAAGCATCTTGTCATCCTCAAAGCCTTCACAAAGCTTTACGGCATGGCGGGCGTACGGCTGGGCTACTGCCTTTGCACGGATGAAGCCCTCCTTGCCCGGATGCAGGCAGCAGGCCAGCCGTGGGCGGTGTCCAGTCTGGCGCAGGCGGCGGGCATCGCCGCGCTGGACGAAACGGAATATGTCGCGCAGGTGCGTGAATTGATCAAGACACAGCGGCCCATTCTGGCAAGCGGCCTGCGGGCGCTGGGCCTGCGGGTGATCGAGGGCCGGGCCAACTACCTGCTGTTCCGCGCGCCGGAAGCGCTGGGCGATGCCCTGCGGCAGAAGGGCGCGGTGCTGCGCAGCTGCGACAACTACCCGGGCCTTTCTGCCTGCTGGTACCGCACCGCTGTGCGGACGGAACAAGAGAACCGCCAGCTTTTGGCGCTGCTGGCCGAAACGCTGCCGGAGGTGACACGATGAGAAAGGCAAAATGCATTATGGTGCAGGGCACCATGAGCGGCGCAGGCAAAAGCCTGCTGTGTGCGGCGCTGTGCCGCATTTTTGCGCAGGACGGCTGGCGCGTGGCCCCGTTCAAAAGCCAGAACATGGCCCTGAACAGTTTTGTCACCAAAGACGGCGCTGAGATGGGCCGGGCGCAGGTGGTGCAGGCGCAGGCGGCCGGGGTGGAGCCGGACGTGCGCATGAACCCCATCCTGCTCAAGCCCAGCAGCGATGTGGGCAGTCAGGTCATCGTGAACGGCAAGGCCCGGGGGCAGATGTCTGCCGCCGATTATTTCAAGATGAAGCGCACCCTCATCCCGGACATCCTCGAAGCCTACAACAGCCTTGCGGAGGAGAATGACATCATCGTCATTGAGGGCGCAGGCAGCCCCGCCGAGATCAACCTGAAGGCCGACGATATCGTGAACATGGGCCTTGCAAAGCTCGTGGATGCGCCGGTGCTGCTGGCAGGCGACATCGACCGGGGCGGCGTATTCGCCCAGCTCTACGGCACCGTGGAACTGCTGGAGCCGGAGGAACGGGCCCGCATCAAAGGCCTTGTCATCAACAAGTTCCGGGGCGATGTGGAAATTCTGCGCCCGGGCCTTGCCATGCTGGAAGAAAAGACGCATCTGCCCGTGGTGGGTGTGGTGCCCTATCTGCGGGTGGAGATCGAGGACGAGGACTCCCTCTCTGACCGGCTGGACGCAAAAAGGGCCGTGAAACCGCTGGATATCGCCATTCTGCGCCTGCCGCATGTTTCCAACTTTACCGATTTCATCCCGCTGGAGCAGCACCCGCTGCTGGGCGTGCGCTATGTGCAGAATCCCCGTCAGCTGGGCACGCCGGACCTTGTCATCCTGCCCGGCACCAAAAACACCATGGACGACCTGCGCTGGCTGCGGGAAAGCGGGCTGGAACCACTGGTGCAGAAGCTTGCCGCCAGCGGTACGCCGGTGCTGGGCGTCTGCGGCGGCTACCAGATGCTGGGCGAGGAGCTCCGCGACCCGGCGGGCGAAGAAAGCGGCACGCCGGGCACCCTGCGGGGCCTGGGCCTGCTGCCCACGGTCACCACCTTCAACGCCGAAAAGCACCTGACCCAGACCGAAGCCGTGACCGCCGCCGGGCCTTTTGCCGGGGCCAGGCTGACCGGCTATGAGATCCATGCCGGACGCACCGAGGTGCGGGGCGAAGGGTTCTGCACCCTTGCGGACGGCACGCCGGAGGGCTGTGTGCAGGGCAATGTGTTTGGCACCTACCTGCACGGCCTGTTCGACACCGGCGAACTGACCGAAAAACTCACCGCATTTTTGTGCAGCCGCAAGGGGCTGGACCCCGCCGGGGCTGATCTCATCCCCATGGAGCAGTACCGTCAGCAGCAGTTTGACAAGCTTGCCGACGGCGTGCGCGCGGCGCTGGACATGCCCGCCGTCTATGCCGCCATGGGCCTGCAGAAAGGAGACAGCGTATGACGCCGCAGCATCATCTGCCCGCCGACATTGAGCGGACGAGCCTTTCCATCATCACCAAAGAGCTGGACGAGATGGGCCTGACCCCGCCGCCGGAAACGGCTGCCGTGGTCAAGCGAGTCATCCACACCACCGCCGACTTTGACTACGCCAAAAATCTGCGGTTCACCCCCGGTGCGGTGGAGGCCGCAGTCCGGGCTCTGCACGGGGGCGTGACCATTGTCACCGACACCAACATGGCGCTGGCCGGTATCTCGAAGCCCGGGCTTGCCAAGCTGGGGTGTGAAGCAGTCTGCTACATGGCGGACCCCGCCGTGGCCGAAGCCGCCAAGCAGGCGGGCACTACCCGGGCCGTGGCCGCCATGCACCGAGCAGCGCAGGAGCACCCGGGGGCCATTCTCGCGGTGGGCAACGCCCCCACCGCCCTGCTGACCATCGCCGAAGAACTGGAAGCCGGGCTGCGGCCTGCTCTGGTCATCGGCGTGCCAGTGGGCTTTGTGAATGTGGTGGAGAGCAAGGAAGTGCTCTTTGCCGCCTGTACGCGCTGCGGCGTGCCCGCCATCGCGGCCATGGGCCGCAAGGGCGGCAGCAACGTGGCCGCCGCCATCTGCAACGCACTCATTTATTCGGCCAGCGAAATGCTGGACCCTGCCGCCCGGGGCTGGCGGGGATAAAAAAGGAACCGGACAGGCCTTTTCGCCCGTCCGGTTCCTTTTTTATCGCATTTTCACTTTTTTACAGAGCATACCGCAGCCAGACCGCACCGCTTTCAAACTGCTGCACGCCGGTCAGGCGCAGGTGGGTCAGCGGGTGCTCCATGGTGCGCCCGTCGAACACCGAGGGCATCTCCCTGCGGCCGTCGATGGAGGTCATCATGTGGCAGATGATATAAGGCTTGTTCATTACAGTTTTCCTCCGTACACCGGGAAGCCGCTGCTTGCACCGTAGCTCTCAATGTGCTTGAAGTGCTTGAGGCTCTCCATGTCCTCGGCACTGATGGCAAAGTCCACGGCGGCATTCGTCTCCATGTAGGCGGGGTTCGCAGTCTTGGGCAGCGAGACAGCACCCAGCTGCAGGGTGTAGCGGATGCACAGCTGCGGCACCGCGACGCCATACTTTTCGGCCATGGCCTGAATTTCCGGCTGGTGCAGAATTTCACCGTGGGCGATGGGCGAATAGGCTTCCACCGCGATGCCGTTGTTCTGGCAGAACTCCACCAGCTCCAGCGGGGTGTTGCTGATGTGCAGCAAGATCTGGTTGACCATGGGCTTGACGGTGCAGCCTTCCAGCAGGCTGTTCAGATCGCCGATCTGGAAGTTGGACACGCCGATGGCCCGCAGTTTGCCCTCTTTGTAAGCTTCTTCCAGCGCACGCCAGGCGGCACGGTTGCCCTCCACATAGCGGTCCTCGCACTGGTTCACCTTGTCCCAGGGCTGCGGGCTGTGGATGATCATCATATCCAGGTAGTCCAGGCCCATCTTCTGCAGCGTTGCGTCGATGCTGGCCTTGGCGGCCTCGTAGGTCTTGTGCTCGGCGGCCACCTTGGACACGACGAACAGCTCCTCGCGGGCCACGCCGCAGCTGCGCACGCCCTCGCCCACGCCGCGCTCGTTGCCATAAGCCTGCGCCGTATCAAAGTGGCGATAGCCCAGCTTGGCAGCGGCCTTCACGGCCTCGGCTGCGTTTGCATCGTCGATGAACCAGGTGCCCAGACCCAGCTGCGGAATTTTTACGCCGTTTGCCAGCGTCAGAGTTTCAGTGTACATTTCCAAAAACCTCCCGTATCATGTTCTGGCCTTATTCTGCAACTTAAACTCAACTTTAAGTCAAGAGGTTTTTGAAAAAATCCAAAAAGTGCGTTTCGGCGCGGTTCAGCCTTTGATGATGCGGATGAGGTTCTTGTCCAGCTGAAGGGTGCGGTCCCACGGGTTCAGGATCACGCCGCTGATCTCCGGCACCGTCAGCGCTGCGTCGAACAGCTTTTCGATCTCCACCAGGAAGGTGGACTGCATCGCCTCGGCCCCTTTCAGCTCCTGCTCAAAGCTGGTGAAGGCGTACCACCAGCGGGCCCCGTCGGCGGTCTGCACCGTGCGCAGCTGCAGCGGCGCGCCGCCGAGGTTCGGCTCCACCGCCGCCACCAGCTGTCCCTGCGCTTTCATGCGGCGGCGCAGCACCGTCAGGGTGTGGGCCAGCTGCTCCTGGGTGGGCTCGCGCTGCAGCGCCAGCACGGCCTGCTCGATCATCTCGTTGCCCTGCAGGCCTTCGTCTTTTGTCTCGTTCATGAAAAAGGGTTCCTTTCTGCTGTTTTCCCTTATTTTACCACGCTTTTCTGCCGCCGGGAAGCCCCTGCCGGGCCACGGCGCTTCTCCCGGTTGCATCCCGGGCGGCCGTCCGTTATAATGGAAGCAGAAGAACCCCCATGCGGAAGATAAGGAGGGACCTCGCATGAAATACGCCGGAATGCCCATGGCCATGTGGGCGTTGTTCCACTGCTCGTTCACCCGGCAGTTGACCGCCGCGTTTGGCCTGAGCGCGCAGCAGGCCAAAGCCGTGGAGGCGCTTGCAAAGCCGAAATATCAGCAGATCATCGCAAAGCTGCCGGAGTTTGAAAAAGCAGACCGCTTCAAGATGAACATCGTCAACTGCGCCATGCTCTGCGCTTATATCCTGAACATGCCGCAGCGGCCGGATGTGGACACCCTGACCCGTTACTATGCCGCCGCCATGATGACCCCGGCGGTGCAGTGGGCCTTCTGCCAGAGCGGCAAGACCCAGTACACCCCCAAGCGCCTTGCCGGGATGCAGGCCACCGCAGACCTGCGCGCCGCCGACCGCAACCCTTACTCCTGGAACATGGAATATTTCCCCTATGCCGACGGCAGCGGCTTTGAGGCGCGCTTCTCCCGCTGCGGCATCTGCACCCTGATGAAAGAGCTGGACCTTTACGACCTGACCCCAGCCATGTGCCATCTGGACTACACCATGGCCGATGCCGGCGGGGCCACCACCTTTGTGCGGGAATACACCCTTGCCTCCGGCGGCCCCTACTGCGACTGCGGCTACCACAAAAAACAGTGACGATCTCCACGGGTGCACCCGGGCTGTGCATCCGTGGTTTTTATTTTTTCTGCGCCCGCTGCAGAACGTAAAAGGTCACGTCCGCTTCCGGGTCCCGCAGCGGGAGGAAGGCTTCCATTGAGGAATCCCTGCGCAAGCTGCGCACCGATTACCTGGACCTGCTGCTGATCCACCAGCCCTTCGGCGATTATTACGGCACCTACCGCGCCATGGAGGAGTTCTACAGCGCCGGAAAGATCCGTGCCATCGGCGTTTCCAACTTTGGCCCGGACCGCTATCTGGACATCCAGCACTTCGCCAGCGTGAAGCCCGCCGTGAACCAGATCGAGACCCATGTCTTCCAGCAGCAGAAGCTGGCCAGGGAATACCTGAAGAAGTACGGCTGCCAGATCGAATCCTGGGGCCCCTTTGCCGAGGGCCGCAAGGATATGTTCACCAACCCCGTGCTGACCGCCATCGGTGCCAAGTACGGCAAGACTGCCGCCCAGACCGCCCTGCGCTTTTTGCTGCAGAGCGACGTGGTCATTATCCCGAAATCGGTCCACAAGGAGCGGATGCAGCAGAACTTCGAGCTGTTCGATTTCACCCTCTCCGCCGAGGATATGGCTGCCATTGAAGCACTGGACGGCGGCGAAAGCCTGTTCTTCTCCCACTACGACCCCAAGACTGTCGAGTGGTTCATGTCCATCCTGTAAAAAACAGCAGCAAAAAAGCCCGGGAAAGCGCTGTGCTCTCCCGGACTTTTTGGGTATTTCTTCTGTTTTTGAGCCGCGTCTGTTTTTATTCCGCGTACAGCCCGATGATATTCAGCAAGATCTCGGTGCAGCGGTCCATGCGCTCGGCGGTGATGCACTCGCACACGCCGTGGAAGTTGAAGCCGCCGGTACCCAGGTTCGGGCAGGGCAGGCCCTTCCAGCTCAGCATGGCACCATCGGTGCCGCCGCGCACGGGGATCTCCTCCGGCTCAAGGCCTGCCATGCGGGTGGCCTTGCGGGCCGTTTCTACCAGGTGGAAATGCGGTTTGATCTTTTCCAGCATGTTGCGGTAGCTGTCCTTGATCTCCACTTCCACGGTGCCCTCGCCGTACTTGCCGTTCAAAAACTCGGCAATGTCCAGCATGTTGTCCTTTTTGAACTGCAGCTTGGCGGCGTCGTGGTCGCGCAGGATGTAACCCAGCTTGGCGGTGGTCACGTCGCCGTACATCTGGCACAGGTGGTAGAAGCCCTGGCGGCCCTCGGTGGTCTCGGGCCGGGCAGTGACGGGCAGCGAACCGTGGAACTCCATGGCCACGTTGGAAGCGTTGATCATGGTGCCCTTGGCGGTGCCGGGGTGCACCGAGAAGCCGTGCACCGTCACGGTGGCAGAGGCGGCGTTGAAGTTCTCATACTCAATGGAACCGGCGTCGCCGCCGTCCACGGTGTAGGCAAAGTCGGCCCCGAAGCCCGGGATATCGAACAGCTCAGCCCCCTCGCCGATCTCCTCGTCCGGGGTGAAGGCGATGCACAGCTTGCCGTGGGGCAGGCCCTTTTCCTGCAGCGTTTCCACAGCGGTCAGAATTTCGGCGATGCCGGCCTTGTCGTCGGCACCCAGCAGGGTGGTGCCGTCCGAGGTGATGAGGGTCTCGCCCTTCATGCTGCTCAGGAAGGGGAAGGCCGAGGGCTTCATCACCATGCCGGTGGCGGGCAGAGTCACCTCGCCGCCGTTGTAGTTCTCCCACACGATGGGCTGCACGTTCTCGCCGCTGGCGTCGTCGGCGGTGTCCATGTGCGCGATCAGGCCCAGGGCATGCTTGTCTTCGCAGCCCGGGGTGGCGGGCAGGGTGCCGTAGACATAGCAGTGCTCGTCCACACGGGCATCCTCCAGGCCAAGTGCTTTCATCTCCTCCACCAGCTGACGGGCGAGGTCGAACTCCCGCGCCGCAGAAGGATGGGTGCCGGAGTTTTCGTCCGAGGTGGTGTGCACCCGGACATAGTTCAAAAGCCGTTCATAAGCGCGCATAAGGCACACTCCTTTTTGATTTATTGATGTATACTTCCCAGTTCTTTTATCATACCCTCTTTTCCGACAATTTACAACCGTTTTTTCCAGCATCTGCATGGAAATATGCGTTCTCACGCCGGAGATGAACAAAATTCACGACGAAATCTGCGCGCAGCAGCGCAAAACGTGTTACAATGGGGCAAACTGGACTGGGAGGGAAATTTATGGCGACAAAAGTTTTTTTCTACACTCTGCGCCCCTACGATGAGCTGGGCATCGCGCAGCGGCTGGCACCGCAGATGGACATTGAATTTGGTTACTCGCAGGACTACCCCACGCTGGAAAACGCAGAGCTGGCAAAGGGTTACGACGCCGTGTCGGTGACGCCCTGCGACATGAGCGCCCCCATGGTGAAGCGCTTCCATGCGCTGGGGATCAAGGCCATCTGCTGCCGCTCCATCGGCTACGACCATGTGGACCGCGAGACGGCCCGAGCCCTGGGCATGAAGGTGGCCAATGTGGACTACCCGCCCAACGGCGTGGCGAACTTTGCCATCATGCTCATGCTGATGAGCCTGCGCAAGGCGGGCCACATCCTCAAGCGCGGCGAAGCCCAGGACTACTCGCTGAAGGGCAAGATCGGCCGGGATATCTCGGGCTGCACGGTGGGCGTCATCGGCACCGGGCGCATCGGCCGCACCGTGCTGCAGCACCTGTCCGGCTTTGGCTGCCGCCTGCTGGCCTACGACCTGTACCCGAACGAGGACGTGAAGAAGATCGCGGAGTATGTGCCGCTGGAGACCCTGCTGAAAGAGTGCGACGTCATCACCCTGCACACCAACGCCACCGCAGAGAACCACCACCTGATCGACGCCAAGGCCATTGAGACCATGAAGCCGGGCGCAGTGATCATCAACACGGCCCGCGGCAAGCTGATCGACAGCGATGCCCTCATCGCCGGGCTGGAGAGCGGCAAACTGGGCGGCGCAGCGCTGGACGTGCTGGAGAACGAGAACGGCCTGTACTATTATAACCGCATGGGCGATGTGATCCCGAACCCGGAGCTGGCCGCCCTGCGCAGCATGCCCAACGTGATTTTGACCGACCACACGGCCTTCTACACCGAAGAAGATGTGGAAAGCATGGTGCGCGGCGTGCTGGAAAGCGCCGTTGCCTTTGAAAAGGGCCAGCCCACCCGGCATGATGTAACGAATCTTTGATTTGGCAGGCGGACGATTTTGAATGGCCGCCGTTGCACTCTGGCCATATTCAGCGGAATTTTTCTTTTTGATAGCGCAAATCCCGGCAGACTGCGGTCTGCCGGGATTTGCATTTTCACTGGAAAAGTCGTAACGAAAAAGCGGCATTTTGTTTTTGAAGCATCTGTCGGTTTGGGCCCCTCCCGTGAAAAAGTAATTCCAGAAAATCCGCAGATTTTCTGGAATTACAAATAAAACTATAAATTTTTCGCTGAATATGGCCAGAGCATCGCGGAGGCCATTTCAAATAAAAATCAACCCAGGCTGATGCCCATGCGGCGGGCAACGGTGAGCAGCTCACAGCCTTCGGGCACATTGCGGGTCTTGCCGGCAATGTCGGCCAGGCGGTTCTCGGTGACGTGGCGGTTCACCATGGCCACCGTCACGCCGTAGCGCTCGATCTCCACCAGCTTTGCCGCGTAGCTGCCGAACTGGGTGGCCAGCACGCGGTCGTAGGCGCTGGGGCTGCCGCCGCGCTGCATGTGGCCCGGGATGCACACGCGGGTCTCCATGCCGGTCTTCTTCTGCACAGCCTGGGCGATGCGGTTGGTGGCGGTGGTGCCAACGCCTGCCTCGGCGCGCTTTGCCATCCAGTCCTTGCGCTTCATGCGGGCTTCCTCGCAGTTCATGGCACCCTCGGCCACCGCGATGATGGAGAAGTTGGAGCCCTTCTTGGCACGGCGCTCCACGGCATCGCACACGCGGTCGATGTCGTAGGGCATCTCGGGCAGCAGGATGATATCCGCGCCGCCTGCAATGCCGGAATAGAGGGTCAGCCAGCCGGCCTTGTTGCCCATGATCTCAATGCACATCACGCGGCTGTGGCTGCCGGCGGTGGTGTGGATGCGGTCGATGACGTCGGTGGCAATGTCCACAGCGGTGTGAAAGCCGAAGGTGACGTCGGTGCCGTAGATGTCGTTGTCGATGGTCTTGGGCAGACCAATGATGTTCAAACCCTCCTGTGAGAGCAGGTTTGCCGTCTTGTGGGTGCCGTTGCCGCCCAGACACAGCAGGCAGTCCAGCTTGGCATCCTTATAGGTCTTTTTCATGGCGGCGACTTTGTCAATGTTGTCGTCCTCCACCACGCGCATCATCTTGAACGGGGTGCGCTTTGTGCCCAGAATGGTGCCGCCCAGCGTCAGGATGCCGCGGAAGTCGTCCTCGCACATTTCCTTATAGTCGCCGTTGATGAGGCCGCTGTAGCCGTTCAGGATGCCCACGATCTCCACATTCTCACCCATGCGGGCGTACAGTGCTTTTGCTACGCCGCGGATGGTGGCGTTCAGACCCGGACAGTCGCCGCCGGAGGTCAGGATTCCAACACGTTTTTTCATTCAAAAGCCCTCTTTCATCTGGTATTCAGCGCCGGGCGTGCTGCGCAAAACCAAGTCTGCCCGGGAAGCTGCCTTTTTATAATATAAGAGTATTCCCGATGAAGGCCGGTGTCAAGAGAAGTGCTGAAAATTCACACGCCCTTACGGCCGGTTTTTTGCGCCGAGAAATCTTTTGCGGAAAAAACGAAAAAATGGTTGACAAGCCTGACCCTTTCGGGTATAATATCCCTTGTCAGCAGCGCACGGCGCTGAGGGCAGAACAAAATCATGGGGATTTGCATAGTGGTAGTGCGGTAGACTCTGACTCTACTTGTGGGAGTTCGATTCTCTCATCCCCAACCAGACCGCAGCCCAATCGGCTGCGGTATTTTCGGGGCATAGCGCAGTTGGTAGCGCGCCTCGTTCGGGACGAGGAGGCCGTGGGTTCAAATCCCGCTGCTCCGACCAAAAAAGCTCAACACACATTTGTGTGCTGAGCTTTTTTCTTTTTATGCAGCGGGATTTGAACAGGGCGGCTCTGCCTTAGGCAGAGTAAGCAATCAGCCCAGTGGGCTGTTGCTTAGCCCGCGGGTCCTAGCGCAGAGGATCTCTACCGGAGTGGCTGCCGTCGGACCGTGTTGGATTTGAACCCGGCGGCTTTCGTTTTGCCTTGCAACGGGCGGACTTCTGTGCTACGCTATGGTTAGTTTTGGATAACCTCCATGCGGCTGTGGGGATCGGCGGCACAGGCCCCCGCGTTCTACGGAATATGAAAAAGAAAAGAGGCAGAATCATGCTTGTAAAAGAAATGGACGAAGCCAGTATCCAGGCCATTGGCCATGCATTCGGTTATTATGACTACGGCCCGGAGAAAAAGGGCCTGATCGCCTGCTTCCGCAGCCCGGACGCCGCTGCAGAATACATCTGCGGTTTCGTGCGCTGCGTACTGGCCGACGGCTTTCTGCACACGACCAGTGAGCGCGGCGAAGGGTACATCGCCTATAAGCTGCCGGGGCAGAAGGTGAGCTTCCACGCCGCAAGGCTTTTGCTGCAGGGGATCCGCCGCTCCATGAACCTGCGGGAGATCATCCGCTTTGCAAAGGCGATCTCGCAGGGCGGCCCTTCGCTGGAAGATGTGCTGAAAAAGGAGAAGAAACCCTGCATCTATGTGGGCATGGTCTGCGTGCGGGAAGCTTATCAGGGGCAGGGCTACATGCGCAAGGTCATGCTGCTGTGCATGGAGCGGACGGCCCTGCCCGTCTGGATGCTGGGCGGCGGGGCGCTGTGCGCGGTGTTTACCGTACTGCTGTTCCGGGAGTATCACCCGGTCGAGTAAGGGCCTCTCCCCTGTTCCCATACGAATATGCAAAAACCTCCCGGTGCAGGCCGATCGCCCCGCACCGGGAGGTTTTGCATTGTCTGTTTTTGCGGCAAGTGCCTCAGCCCACGTTGATGTGGCCCACCGGCATGATCTTCCGCTTGTTGTCGTCCGGCTTTGCCGTCAGGCTCATGGCCAGCGACACCGGGCCCACGCGGCCGGTGAACATGACCAGCATATACAAGATCTTTGCGCCGGTATTCAGCTGGCCGGTGACACCCACCGACAGGCCCACCGTGCCGAAGGCCGAGCAGGACTCAAAGATGGCGTCGATGACCGACACGGCGTCCGAGGTGTTATAATACACCACCACCGCCGAGCCGAAAGCTGCCAGCGCACCGATGACGATGATGGTCATGGCGCGGTACACGGTCTTCGATTCGATGTGGTGTTCCGCGATCACGCAGTCGTCGCGGCCCTGGGCCACACTGCGGATGGTCAGGATGATGACCGCAAAGGTGGTCACCTTCACGCCGCCGCCCGTGGAGCCGGGGGCCGCGCCGATGAACTGCAGCACGCTCATGAGCAGCTTGGTGATGGGGCCGCAGGCGGCAAGGTCGATGGTGTTCATGCCTGCAGTACGGGTGGACACGGACTGGAACAGGGCCGCCATCAGCTTGCCGGGCACGCTCAAGCCCCCCATGCTGGCGGGGTTGTTCCACTCCATCAGCGCGATGAGTGCCGCACCGCCGAACCACAGGATCACCGAGAAGCTCAGCACCACCTTCGCCTGCAGGGACAGCCGGTGCTTTTTGTGGAATTGGCCGATCTCCACCCAGACCATAAAGCCCAGGCCGCCCGCAATGATCATGAACATGATGACCGCCTGCACATAGTAGTTGTTCACATAGGGCACCAGCGAGGAATACTGCCCGAACCGGCCGAACAGGTCAAAGCCCGCGTTGCAGAAGGCCGAAATGGCCGTGAACACGCTGACCCAGATGCCCTCCAGCCCGAACTGCGGCACAAAGGCGAACAACAGCAGCAGGATGCCGATGCCTTCAAACAGCGCCGCCAGGCCCACCACCGTCTTCAGCACTTCCTTTGCCTGCGCGTAGCCGTCCGCCGAGACGCTCTCACCCATCAGCCGCAGGTCCCGGAAGCCCATGCGCCGCCGCATGGCCAGCGCAAAAAAGCTGGTGAGGGTGACCAGGCCCAGGCCGCCCACCTGAATGAGCACCAGGATCACGGCCTGTCCGAAGTAAGAGAACTGGGTCCAGGTGTCCCGCACGATCAAACCGGTGACGCAGGTGGCGCTGGTGGCCGTGAACAGCGCATCCACCACGCCCAGCCTGCCCTGCTTGCTGGCAAGAGGTGTGGTGAGCAGCAGCGTGCCCAGCGTGATGACCACCAGAAAGCTCACGCAGATGATCTGCGTCGGGTTCGGCCCGCTGCGGCGTTTGCCCGCCGGGTGCCCAAACAGCCTGTTTTTCTTACTTTTTTCCATAAGCTCCTCCGCACGCGGCAAACAGCTGCCGCGGCTTTCATTTTCTCTCTGCTTATAGAATACACCTTTTGCGCAGCGGGTTCAACTTGATTTTATCCGCCGGATGCGGTATTATAAGTGTGCGCCGTCTCCGGCGGTGTGTTTTTGTCTTCATAGCTCAGCTGGATAGAGCGTTCGCCTCCTAAGAATTCGGTCAACCTGATACCTTGGGTACAGAAGTGATTGCTCTAATCAAAAGCAAGGCCGGGGATCAGAGTTTTCCCAACAAATTTTGATGCAACAACTTTACCATCGTCCCGGTTGCAATGCAGTCGGTCACTTCGGTGTAGAAATCATTCTGCATATTCGTTTCCAAGCGCGTTGAATTTCAAAAATCAACGATAATACATAATATGCCTCAGTAGCTTAGCTGGATAAAGCGCCTCCCTCCTAAGGAGGAGACCGCAGGTTCGAATCCTGTCTGGGGTATCCCTTTAAGAAAATGCGAAGGTCATTTTTCCATGTGAAAGACGATCTTCGCATTTTTCATTTTGAACCTATCACCAAAATTAGCCAGCTAATGCCATTAGCAGAATTTTCGGTTCCAGCTAATAAAATCAGGTTTCCAGCTAATGAAGCCCCATAAAGCACCTTTTGAACTCTGTTTTCTGGCTCTCTGCTAATATTGGTAGCCGCTTTTCTGTAAATCCATGTAAATACAAGATAAACTGTGTAAATCTATTTTCCACATTCCTGCCCAAAAGCGTGCAAAACACTTTTCTCCATACATAGCGCGTTCACTCGCTGTTCTCTCGGAACAGAAAGAGGAACGCGCTTTTTTGTTTTCGGGCTGAACTTCCCGAATCCACCAAAGGAGGGTTTACCGATGAAAAAAGTTCTGAACGTCACGATGGACGGTATCCGCTACCATGCTTCCCGCCCGGCAGATTGCCGGCACTGCTTCTTCTGGAAGAATCGAAAGAAAGGCTGCGTTCTCGGCAAAGAGAACTGCTACTATCTGATCGAGCCGCCCAAAGGCCCCAGCAAGTGCGAAGGGTGCCCCTACAAACGGGCAAAGCCCTGTGTGCTGATCCCCTGTTACAAAGACCTGATGGCACCGCTGGAGAAACGAGGTGATGCCAAGTGAGCCACAAGCGAAACGAAGCCCTGCGCCATGTCCAGCACTCCATGCACCATGTGATCGCCGCTGGCGAAGGTTCTGACCGTGCCCCGGACAGCTGCAAGCTGTGTCCGTACTACCGGCCCGATTTCAAGTTCCGCACCTGCCTGTACGCCCACTGCCCTTATAAGAAGCAGGTCAATGTGTTCCGTTCCACACCTGAAAAATGGGATATTCTCTATGCCCGAAAGAAAGCCGACAAGAACCGCAGACCTTGATTACTTCTATGGGCAGTCCAGCGAACTGTTCTCCTTCTACCGGATTCCCAAGCTGTTGTTTCAGGACAGCCGCTTCCAACCGCTTACCACAGATGCCAAAACGCTGTACGGTATCCTGCTTGACCGCATGAGCCTGTCAGCCCGGAATGGTTGGTTGGACAAAGCTGGGCGGGTGTTCATCATCTATACCGTACAAGAGGTGCAGGATTCACTGGGCTGTGCCGATAAAAAGGCAACCAAGCTGCTGCGAGAACTGGAAGAGTACGGCCTGATTGAACGCAAACGGAGGGGGCTGGGCAAGCCCGATCTCATCTATGTAAAGAATTTTTCGTCAGAATCGTCAAAAACGCCCTACTTGAATCGTGATAATGACGATTCTGGAACCGGCGAGAATACGTTTCAAGACCCGGTCAAACTACGATGTAATAAGACTGAGAGAAATAATACAGAGATAAGCGATACTGATCCTATCTATTCCGATGAAAACGACTGGATGAGCGAACGTGAACAACTGGAAGAATATTTTTCTCATTCTTTGGAGGTGGATCTTCTGCTCCGGCTCTGCCCGGATGATGAGGATACTATCTACCAAATCGTGGATTTGCTGGTGGACACCTGTGCCACCAACCGCAAGCTGCTGCACATTGCCGGGGACGATAAGCCTGCCGAGGTGGTACGCAGCCGGTTTATGAAGCTGAACGCCGACCATATTCGCTTTGTGCTGAAGTGCCTTGCAGAGAACAGCAGCCCAATCCGTAACATGAAACAATATCTGCTTGCTTCTCTGTACAACGCACCGACCACGATGCAGCTGACCTATCAAAATCGAACGAACCATGACTTTGCGCACGGTTCCCCAAGGAGGTGATTTTATCGCAAAGAAATGTACCACGATTGCCGTTGTCAATCAGAAAGGCGGCACCGGCAAGACCACTACCTGTGAAAATCTGGGCATCGGGCTGGCGATGGAGGGCAAGAAGGTCCTGTTGGTGGACGCTGACCCGCAGGGCAGTTTGACCATCAGCATGGGCTGGCAACAGCCCGATGAACTGCCCACGACCCTTTCCACCCTGATGGCAAAAGCCATGAACGACCAGAGTATTCCGCCCGGCGAGGGCGTTCTGCACCATGCGGAGGGCGTTGACCTGATTCCAGCCAACATCGAACTGGCAGGGCTGGAAGTTTCCCTTGTCAACTGCATGAACCGGGAAAAGATGCTCAAGCAGGTGCTGGAAGGTGCAAAGCACGAATACGACTTTATTCTGCTGGACTGCACCCCTTCCCTTGGGATGCTGACCGTGAATGCACTGGCAGCAGCCGACACCACCCTGATTCCCGTGCAGGCGCAGTATCTTTCCGCAAAGGGTCTGGAACAGCTTTTGCAGACCGTGCAGAAAGTCCGGCGGCAGATCAACCCGAAGCTGAAAATCGAGGGCATCCTGCTGACCATGACCGACAGCCGCACCAACTATGGACAGCAAATCGACAATTTGATTCGAGGTGCCTACGGCAGCAAGATTAAAGTGTTCGACCAGACCATTCCGCGGTCTGTCCGTGCTGCGGAGATCAGTGCCGTGGGCAAGAGCATTTTCCAGCACGACCCCAAAGGCAAGGTGGCAGAAGCCTACCGCTCTCTGACGAAGGAGGTGATGGCGAATGTCGAAAGGCAGCTTAAACGTGTCGCTGAAAGGGGCAGATGACATTTTCTCCACCGAGGAATCACGACAGGAGCAGCAGCGAGAGCAGGTGCAGCAAATCCCCATTGGAGAGCTGTTTCCTTTCAAAAACCACCCCTTTAAGGTTTTGGACGATGAATCCATGCAGCGCACCGTAGAGAGCGTAGAGCAGTACGGTGTGCTGTCTCCACTGATTGCTCGCCCACGCCCGGAAGGTGGCTACGAGATCATCTCTGGGCACCGCCGTCAGCACGCTGCACAGCTTGCTGGGCTGGATGCCCTGCCTGTCATCGTCCGTCAGATGGATGATGATGCCGCAGTTTTGCTCATGGTGGACAGCAATCTCCAACGTGAAAACATCTTGCCCAGTGAAAGAGCTTTCGCCTACAAAATGAAGCTGGAAGCAATAAAAAATCAAGGTGCTAGGTCGGATTTAACTTCTGGACAAATTGTCCAGAAGTCGAAGTTGTCCATTGAACGGGTTGCGGAAGATGCTGGCGAGGGATATAAAACCGTCCAGCGTTTTATCCGCCTGACCAACCTTATTCCCGAATTGCTGGACATGGTAGACGAAAAGAAAATTGCCTTCAATCCCGCTGTGGAGTTGTCCTATCTGGACGAAAGCCAACAGCGGGATTTTTTAGAAGCGATGAACGACACCCAGAATGCACCGTCCCTTTCCCAAGCGCAGCGGCTTAAAAAGCTGGCGCAGGAAGGGCACTTTTCGTATGATGTTGCCTTTGCTGTCATGGGAGAAGAAAAAAAGGACGAGCTGGACAAGGTGGTCATCAAAAACGACACCCTGCGGAAATACTTTCCCCGCAGCTACACCCCGAAACAGATGGAGGACACCATCATCAAGCTGCTGGAACAGTGGCAGCGCAAACAGCAGCGGCAGAATGAACGCTGACTTATACCGTAACGAAAGACCCGATGGGGTCTTTTTCTTTTGCAAACAAAGGAGAAAAGCCTATGAAAAACAACGCTACCCGTACCATCCGCTCCGAGGAGATTACCATTGACGTGCATATCTGCGCTGCACTGGCGGCAAACCGGGGCGGCGAGGTCTACCTCGCAGCCATTGCCCCGGATATGGAGCTGACCGTCATCACGCTGGACGAGGCTCCCGACATCCTGCCCTGCTTTGAGGAGGACGATGCCTGCCTGAACCTTCCCAACACCTCGCTGCTGCTCTGCTACAACCCGGCGCAGGTGCTGAAGATGGGCGGCAAGCACTACCTGACCGGCCCGGTGATTCTGGTCCGCACCAACATGGACGGCGAGGTCATCTCGCTGACCATTGATGAGGTCTACCTGTTCCAGAAGTATCTGGCAAGCCACAGCATCACCCTGATGGCAGACAATCAGAAGCTGCCCTGCATCTGCATCGACTGAGGTGTGCCATGCTGAACTTTTTTAT